>Ga0164315_10000102_pt1 | contig 47064 bp, 32 predicted proteins | sample GuaBasSedimGuay6_FD_113737 | JGI IMG/M metagenome (GOLD analysis project Ga0164315, IMG submission 113737) | Subseafloor sediment microbial communities from Guaymas Basin, Gulf of California, Mexico - Guay6, Core 4569-2, 0-3 cm | ecosystem: Environmental > Aquatic > Marine > Hydrothermal vents... | reverse complement strand
CAGCTAGCTGTGCATCCCAGTGCCAGCTTGGTGGGTAGTCCTTGACTGCCTGTCCGTACTCGTTAGCCTTGAAGAATTCCTTCAGACTAATCAGATCGGGATAGGTTTGGAACCAACCCATCTTATTGTAGTGAGCAATGGAACCACACTGCAGACTAAAGAACTCATAGAGATACTTGGTGAAGTGTTCATAGTCATAGTACTTGACGAATGTCTTGAACTGTTTCATTAAACGCTTCACGTCCCAGACTGAGTTCCCGTCATACAGTATCCATTCGCTTGGTCCTAGTTGTCCTTCAACGAAGGGAAGAAGTACTTCACGTACGGATAGTTCGCTAGCATCATCAGGCACGTAGTTGTTCTCAACGAACGACTCGAGCTTAGTGAATGCACGCTGATTGCTAGCTCTACATTGCTTTCCAGCTATGGTTATTTCCATAAGATTTATATTACAAAACATATGCAGAGTTTACGCAAGTTGCTACTCAGCATAGCTTGTAATGAATTGATTAGATTGTCGCTAACATTAGCACATCGACTATGAAATACGAACTTGAGTTCGTTTTTCTGTGCTAGCTGAAGCTTGTTTAGTCCTTGGTAGGTAGCTTCTCTACTCCTCGTAGCTCAGCAATCCTACTTTTCACGGCGTCTTCAACTACTTCACGTGCCTCAGTAAATGAGTCATGTGTAATGCCGAAGTCCTCCGTCTCGAACTTACGACGTGGGTCGTAGTTAGACAGCGTGATCTTACGTGTGTACTTGAAACCTCGAGGTCCTTGCGGATCGCGGGCCGTTTTCTCTAATGCCATAGACATAATCTTTAGGTTAATTAATATATTAAACTTCCATGAATTGTCCTGCCTAGTCGGCCGTCATTCTTGTTACTGACTATATATAAAGATAACACTCTATGTTAGACTGTTTCCTTCCCGATAACAGAAGATAGCACTAATGTTACACTACTCTCTAACGCCTCAGGTCATTCTCATTATCGGGAAGCAAGCGTGCAAGTGTAGACAGAGAGAGAAGAGAGAGAAACGAAGAGAGAGTGACAAACAAACAGAATAAACGGGGGAGAGAACAACAGATAAGCGAAAAGAATAACAGAAACAGTATAATGTAGAGTGAATACATATGGTATAGATAAGCGCGGCCAGATACCGTTGGGATAGATACCATTCCCAAACCCTACGAAAAAAAGACCATAGGCTGTTACACCTACGGTCTCTTTAACTCTACCTACCTGTCTATTTAGATTCAGAGAACTCCTGACCAATCTTCTTTAGCAACTCAACGTATTCGTCCAGCTTAGCTTCTTCTACACGAAGGAATACCCAATGTGTATTGTGATTCTTTCCATCAACCATCTTGGTGTTAGGACCGAAGCTAATTGAACAATACTCAGTGATTATCATAGGATATACTCCTGAGATTTGATACTCACCTTTCTTACCCTCAACTGGCTCAGTTAGTGGAGCTACTGCGAAGGATTTGTCTTCTTTAACCCAAGCTTTCCCGATAAGAACGGATTTAGTTGGGACCTGAGCCTTAGCTGAGGATTTGTTGTCGCTTTGTAACATGTTAATCATGTTCATAGAATTGTAGGGACTAGACAGACCTGAGGACTGCCTAGCTACCCTGATTACTTTAGATTAAACTAACCCCTTGTCAACGGCGTACTCTAAGGCTAAAAGGATTCCGCAAGCCTTGCCGTACTCTACGTGACACAAGAGTTCTTCTTTCTTCGCTGGATTCAGAGCTATCTGTTCCAGCAGGTCAAATGACTTGTCGTCTAACCCTCGTCGTCTTGCCCACTCTGGGACTTCGGACAGTAATTGTAGGAGAATCATACTGTTTATTCTTAAGAATAATGTGATGACTAGTATGTACTCGACCTTTATAATATATAATAATCATCATGCGTGAGCTTGATGAGAGCACACACATACCGTTGGGACAGAACGGCACGGTTGATCTGTTAAAAATAAAGACTACAAGCTATATGTCTACTAACATTAGGTATGTATCGTAGAGTGTTTGCTTGCAGCCTGTTGGTTAGCTAAGGTTCTTAATAGAGATGAACCTAGCTTGTATGTACCGTTGGACCAGAGGGAGGGGACGGGGCACATCAAAGAAAGGCAGAGCGTCGTGGCCCTGCCTGTTCCTTTAGTAACCTTCGCATAGTCTATCTTCGATGTCCTCTGCTGCTTTTACTAACATGTCATCGTACTCCTGACACCATGAACATTGTTTGTACTCTGTTCCGGTGGGGACTACTGGACATGTGCACTTGTTTTGATTGACTTCATCCATAAAGTTATTACTTAGTTAATTAAATACATCAGAGCTTGATGTGTGCCCCTACATACCGTTGGCACAGACAACTAGTCTTCTTATTATATATAGGTATATATACTCTCTCCCCCCCAATGTAATGTATGTAGTAAAAATATATGTCTAGTCCTGTTCACGAGAAGTTTTCTGAAAAACGAACTTAGGTTCGTGTCGCTGGACAGAATGACGATATCGTTATCGACAACCGACATAGGAACGTGATCCCCAATAATGCTTAAGTGAAATTTCTTAATGTCCAAATTTTTCAAATAGTAAATTTCTCAATTCCGGTTTATCCACAGTCTTGACAAGTCCACATAGTGTATGCTATTATGTAGATAGATCCAGTACTGGAAGTGCCCGGATCTACTCTAATGTGCTAACCCTCTGTTGACATGTGGACCTTATTGTGTCCTCCTGTCTTGACAGGAAGATACTTATGTTTCATAACATAGACAATTTAATAGTATCAGTTGACAAGATTGGTATATTATTGTGTGAACAGACATTTGTAGCCTGTTCAATAGTCGCTTCCAATAAAAAGCAAGCTATCTTTTGATAGGTTGTTTTTTTTATTACAAAAGAGAGAAGCGCCTAGCTTCATGAGTTTCTGGGGCGCTAGACAAATACCCTGGAACCAAGATGTACAATGAATGCAACATGGGCCTGTCGATTGTGAATAAGCTAGTTTTGTTCCCAGCCGACTGCCCATGCTCTGGTGCCACCCCATTCATCATGATCTGGTCCCGATAGGATGCTTAGGCCGTTTGCCTTATTCACCTTACCGGGATTAAATAAAGAAGTGTGTAGCAGTTTGGGACGAACTCCCGTACGACAGTCTGTTTTATAGCTTCCTTGTGTCTCTCTCACATAACCTTAAAGAATCGAACTATAGATACGACAGTTTGAAAGGGTGGCTTGTACCCAATTAATATGCTATACTATGACTAACATTAAACAAATATGTCCAAAGTGTGGTAAGAGGGAGCTGATCTGGAGGGACCGTACAGCTCCACCTAAACCAAAACTAAACTACTGGTTCACGCGCTGGCAGTACTGTTGCAGCTGTAGCTACGTCCAGCATCATGAAAAATATAAGGTATGCAAAAAAGAAGTAACTCAAATTTATGTCCAGAGTGCAGAAAGGGACACATCCTAAAGAAACACTTCTGGTGGTGTGAAGCTGTCATGCAATGCACCAGATACCCAAAATGTAAATATACTAAACAAATAAAATAACATTTATGAATTACATTGAGACCATCAAGAAGCAGCTTGACAAGGAGCTAACTATGGGTCCTGACTATAAGGATCTTCTAGGACACTATGCTGTGCTAGTACTAATTAAAGGAGAAGAGTGCACAAACGAAGATGTTCATGATGCCTGGAGCGCTTGGCAGAACGACATTGATCCTGAGCACAAGTCACTGATTCCGTTTGACGAGCTGACAAAGGAAGTCCAGGATCTAGACAGTGAATATAGAGACGCTATTATAAAGGTTTCTAAAATATTAAAATAACTATATGGCATTTAAAGACACAGCAATTTATTACTGCGAGTACTGTGGGGAACGACTCACGGGAAAAGCCAAGTATTGTAAAGGGAACAAGAAGCATGAGCCGCCGCTGTTGGGATGCAGCACGCAGAAAGGCCGGAAGCAGGTCTTCGATTTAAACGTAGTGATCCTGCAGGAAAATAAAGAGAAGGGATATGTGGTCCCTGACGGTCTCAAAAACTGGAAATAAAAACGAACTTGAGTTCGTATTGTGGACAAACAGCATTTACATAGTGCTGTTTTTCTGTTACACTATAGATATATGTCAGCAAGAATATTAGTACAACCAGCAGAAGATTACTTCATAGCATTCCTATCTACTAGGGGAGTTCACGTTGTGGCCGAAAAGGCAGACGTGATCCATTATTTTGGAACCTCCAAAAGGAAACTCAAGAAGCTAGTAGCGGACAATGATCCTGACCTAGTCATGATCCATAATCCGAAAGCGTTTGATACGAAGTACAAGTTCCCGTTTGCTCTGGATCCTATCCAGAATGACAGGGACATATACACAGCCAGAACTGTTTCAACAAACAGCCTGGTTCTTTCACGTCTCCACTATCAAAGCCTGGGGCTTGAAAGGAATATGGATGATCTGTTAGAGGAGGAGCTGAAGAAGAAGAAAGAAAAATTACAAATCAATTCAAGTAGCGTAAAGAAAGTCTTTCACGCTATGATGTGGGACTAGACGATTAACCTCTCGGCATGTCCCTCTTGAGGGTACACGAGATGAGGCAGAGGTGCCCGACCAAACCCAACCGGCGTTTAATTGCCTATCAAGCAATTGAAACCGAACCTCTCAACCTGGGCCAGCCTGACGAATTACACTAAAGATGTTGAGAGGCTAATCGTTTACCCACCTGTTTAAAAGATCATATGGCAAAGGAGTACGTAGTTAAGAGTGGGGACACTCTGTCTAGGATTGCCGAGAGCAATTCTACAGACGTCAAAACTCTTACTCAATTGAATGATATCGTTGATGCTAACAAGATCAGTGTTGGGCAGAAGATTAAGTTACCTGGAGAAGCATACGAAGATGTAGTGAAAGCTGCGAAAGCGCAACTCGAGTCGGGAATAACTTGGGGTGCTGCTTGGTGGTCTGTAAAGAATGCGATACCTGATACTGAGAATGCGAAGATAGATACGGACTTAAACAAAACCTTCTGGTCACAACCAGGAGCCTTTGAGAAGTTCACATCTAGTAAGAAGGAACCATTAGATCTAGGACTGAAGATAGATACAGGAATCTCACAGTCAACACCATCGATGATCCAACCTGAGATTAAACCTGAACGAGATGTAGAGATAATCGAAACACCAAAGGACGAAAGAAAGGTTGAGATAGTTGAGCCAAGACTGCCTGATCAAAAGGTAGAGATCATTGACGTTGATCAAACTCCTAGTAAAGTTACAATAGAAGCCGAACCACCAAAGCCAATTGGTGATACAATTCGAGCTGCGAAGCCTGAGGATAATCCTATCCGGGCTTTTTTTAGTTCCATTTTAAAACCGTTCAAGACAGGAGCGGCGGCGGATATCAAGAGGAGAATGGAAGCAGGTGAAGAGATTAAGGCCGATGAAATAAACCAAGCTATGCGAGATGTCATCAGGCCAATCGGAGAGAGCTTCATGCCCGGCTACAGAGTGTCAGAGAACATTGCCGTAGGGATTATCAACATTGTCCCTAACACAATTAAAGCGTACAAAGAGGGAGACCTGATCCTAGACAAAGAAGAGATGAAGCAAGAAGCAAGGATGGATGTGGACAAAGTGATACAACAAGATCTGTTTATGATTCGTGGAGCGCAGAATGTAGAACTAGATAAGATCAATCCTCAGGAGTTCTACTTCGATGAGAGCGGTGGATTGTTAATCCCGGCCAAAGCTATCGAAGGAATCGCTGGAACAAAGTACCAGAAGGCTGAGCACAAAAGACAGAATGAACTTGGGAAAGCTAGAGATGAGTTCGATGATCTGGTTTACAATCTAGAAGTGATGCAGGAAGATGCAGAGGAAAGAATGGGATTCGCATTGACAGGAGAAGAGAACGAACAAGAGTTCCAGCAAATATTACAAAACGCTTTTAACAAACTGACAGATGAAATATATCAGAAGTATAATCTAGAGGAGGACTCGCTAGCTAAAGATATCAACCAACAAACACAGGAGCTGTCAGAGAATCTTCAGAAGATAGCTGATCTACTTCAAGGTGACATACTAGACATCTTAGACTTCTCATTCAAGGATGCACCTGAAGATATCGTAGAAAAATCTAATCAAGGTTTCTTTGACTTGATCAAGGACGTTGATACTTACAACGAATATGTTAAGTCAGCCAAAGACTACAATGACTACAATGACATACTATCTACTACAGTGATCGATGAAGAGAAAGCTATCGAGGACTGGGCTAAGCTGACTGACGAGCAGAGCATTCTCTTAACTGTTGAGAACAAGAAATTTGTAGAAGACAATGCCAGACTAGAAGAACTAACTGTAGTAGAGGAGCAAGCTAATATGAACTACTACTGGCAGAACCAAAAGGATCTCGACAGGATCTATGAGATCTTCAGGGAGAAGGCTGACATTGCAGCTTGGTCAGAGATCAACTACGCTAAGGCTGTTAATGCTGACAAGAGGAAGCAGGCCCTCGAGAGATCAATTGATTCTTTCTTCAATGACTTCGTTGACCTAGTCGCTACCAAAGAGTTCGGAGATCTGATCTCTTCATTCGCTACAGAGAAGGACAAGGATGTATCGGAACTAATCGGATACATGAATGATTACAATAAGAATAAGATGTGGCTTGAGGATCAGAGCGACAACGTAGCAAAGGCTATGGCTAGCTACGACACCAGAGAAGCTGCTGCACTAGGTGAGCTCAAGGCTGGATCTGAAATGATTACTAAGTTTGCTGAAGACTATGCTGAGGAGATAGCTAAGGTTGGAGTTGCTTCAAAAGAATTAGAGCGTCTACAGAAGGTAGACAACATGGCATACCAGAAGATGAAGGGAGAAGTTAATGATGCAATCAACGCGTCACGTATGCTGCACCCATTCAAGACCTGGGACATCTGGAAAGAACATGGATCGAAGGAGGTTCTGTGGGAAGGAACTCCTCATTTGATTCAAGGTATGTTTGAGAAAGCTCTTGAGATTGGGAACAAGACATACGTCTTACCAGTCGCAGACTTCTTCTACCCAGGAGAAAGCGGAGCATTCCTAAAGGATGCGCAGTGGTGGATGGAGGGAATCCAGAAAGGTACACTTCCGGCTGTGGCTACTGGACTTAGAAACTCTCTTAACATAATCAAATACGTTGGTGGGTCAGTTGACTCAGCTGCTGCTAAGATGAATGACTTCCTAAACGATGGAAGGACTTTGCCTATGTATGCAGATGAAGACGGTAAGATGAAACCAAGTATGGCAGTTAGATTTGCTACTTGGGGTTTGTCGTGGCTGAATGATCCTGACGAGGATTCAGAATTGTACAGAGACATGAAGACTAAGTACGACAGTGTGACCGCAACACTACCACTTGATCCAGGAGACGAGGACAAAACATATACAATGGATGAGATCATGAAGCAGTATAACTCAGGTGAATTGCAAGGAGCTTCCAGTCTGTGGATGAGGCCAGACATTTTAAAGAAAGAGCTGATGGAAGCAAACGACTTCGAAGGTCAGGGCATAGACCCTAATGCAATCCCAGCAGGGACTGACGTTGTGATTAGTGTTGGAAACAACAAAGCTTCAGACAGATTAAAGAATGCAGAGAAGCAAAGACTGTGGATGGCCGGGGACATTGCCTACGATCAATTCACAACTACTGAAGACAGTAACATCTACGACTTCGTAAAGAGAACTGATCGAGACAAAGTGATCACCATCTCAATGATGAATGACTTTGCTGGCAGAGGAATTAGCTTAGACCATATCCCAAAAGGGACAGAGATTACTATACCCAAGTTTGATTCAATACCTTCTTATGTTTCCTGGATGGATCCTGAGAAGAGATTAAACATGGAGGCACGTAATCCTTTTTGGCATGTGTTCTGGACTGAACTGTCAGCTAATCTAGGAGACCCTCTCAACTACATCTGGCCTATGGCTGCGTACAGATTCGGGAACTTCGTTGACATGGCCGGTGGCAAGTTGACCAGAGAGTTAGCTGAAACAGCTGCAGGTGCTTCTCCTACCGGGAAAGTAACAGAGTTAATCGGCAAGAGTAACATGCAACATCTGGCTAGACGTGGACAAAGTATTACTGAATGGACATATGGTATGTCTGAGATACTCAGATTAAAACCTGTATCCAATCCTAAGCTGGCTAAGATCCCTGACAACACCCCGTTCATACAGCTGCTGAAACCTGAGTTTGGTTTAGACAACCAAGCCAACCTAGCTACACTGTCAGTTATCATGACTAAGTTCCGTGGTATTACATTGTCGAAGATGCTGCCATGGTATCAGAAGAAACTCATAGACATGACTGACATCGAAGTTAATGCTGAGTCATCTAGATCTATGGTGGATACTAAGGAGGCAATCTTTGAGATAGCCAAGGAGAACAAGATGTTCGAAGAGACAGTGCGTGAAGCCATGACTCTATCTATTGATGACTTCAACACCAGTCGTAACATGGTTATGAAACAAGCAACTGAGTTTGTTAAAGGTGAAAAGACAATGAAGGACTGGCTAGAATCGAAAGGTGGTACCGGTCGGAACAAGAAGAAGACCTATGTCGAATCTGTTATCAAAGATAGAGAGGCCGGTATGTTCAGGAACAATGCACAGTACAAAGCTGCGCTTGAAGATCCTGAAGACTTTTATACTGAGTACTACAGAAGGAACAAAGACATCCGCGTTGTTGATATAGCGTGGGAGTTTGCTGATCGTGTAGGATTGAATGAAGGTGAGTACAGAGATCTTCTTGAGAAGGTTCCGGATCTAGATACGATGATGACTGCTATAGAAAAACAGAGTTCTGAATATATGGATGTGATGAGATACAAGTCTGTGTATCATCAAGAGAAGTACAACAACCTGAGCAACGCAGGTCGTATGGCATTCAAGAATCTATTGCAGAATCCCGAGTCAGGTATACTCATCCCTAACCAGAAGGTGTTCGATGATACTCTAGCCGCTATGCTGAAGAGGTATCCAGAAAACAAGTCAGAGATTCTCAAGGGCGTTGATGTACTGAATGCTTACAAGGATGATATAGAATGGGTGAGACAATACGAGCAAGGCACCGTAACTCTACCAGGCAAAGAAGATGACAAGGTATTAATCCCAGTAGGTAAGAACGAGAACATCGAGTTGAGGACTGTAGATGTGAGTACTCTTTCAGAGGGACTGAAAGACGGCTGGGGCACTGAGCCGTTTAAAGTTGCCCAGAATCCTACTACCGGGAAGACAACCTTTGTTGCTAACACAGACATGTACAAGAGTGCTGGCCTACCAGCTATCATGATGGACTATGGATCAATCGGTTCTAGTAAGAAGATAGCTATGTTATATGACAGACCAGTTGGTAGGGCTGAGTTAAGTTTGCTGAAGAAGTCAGTTAGTGATGGGAAGTTACTTAGTGACTTCATAGACCAAGACGTTAAGGATGTAATCACTTATGGAGATATTCTCAACACTGCTTTCATGGACAAGAAGATAGGTTGGTATTCGAACTACTTCAAGGATGAAGCTAAGGGTGAAGCATTCAGATCAGAGTTCACTAGGATCATGGATGATATGGTTGATGCTGGAGATCTTAAACCGAATGAAGTTGAAACATTCATTAGCAAGAAGTCACTACCAAGAGATATAGAATCACGTTACGGGATAAGCGGAGACAACGGGGCTAATGCAGGAAGGATGTATGATGTCATTGACGAGCTTGGTTCACGTGTCACTAGATATTTAAACATAGAAAAGTTCTACGACTTAGTTGAAAAACTACAGGCGTTGTTTGATGCTGACCCAACTCAAAGTCTATACAGGCAACTGTATGACAAGCTGTCAGTATTAAAAAGAAATACAACAGATGGTATAACCAAATACCCGATCGAACCAATACAGGAGATGATGCTCTTGTTGATGGGGATCAAAGGAAAGAACGCTAGGCCAGATTTCCTAGAGAACTTCTCTTTGATTAAAGCTCTTCTGACTGACAAGAAGTTGTCGTCTGAAGAGTGGTTGAAGGTGTCCAGCAAATTTAAGAATGCTTCATACCGGATGATGGACAACAAGACTAACGCGAAGATAGAGAGCAAAGGTAAAGGACTTTCTCCAAAGGAGATCAGCGGAATGAAGTCAGAAGTGAAGAGGAAGGTTATCTACTTTGATGGTAAAACCAAAGACAACACAGAGTTCGCAACCAAGTTAGGTGAAGACATGAAGGGCATGAACGATAGCTTAACCGGGAAGTCTGACGATGCATTCTCTACTGAAGAACTCAGAGAGTATGCAGAGATGTTAGGAGATGATGACTTCTACTATGCTGGCAATGTAATCCCGAAACTATTCAGTTATGTAACACTACAAAAGGTAGGGCCTGAAGCTCTGCTTGATAACATAGTAAAGTTTTCTAAAGAGCTGAACTCGAAATCCATAGAGACTGTGGCTGACATCATGGGCAAGGGACGTCCATATGTATTGAAAGTTGTAGACGAAGCAAGAGATGTCTTGGCTAAAGCTAGGGATAATAAGGTGTACTTCCCAAGTAGGCCGAGGCCGGGGGCTAAGGCTTACGCTAAGATGTCTAAACATTTCTCTGACAAGTACGGATACAATAATGACATTGCATATGTTTTGAAGAAATCTCCGGCGCATGATGAACTGCCTGGGTTGAAGAAGGAGTTAGCTGACATGCAAAAAGAATTCAAGAGTGGTAAGTACTCTGGAGAAGAAGCTGACTTCGTTGAAAAGCTTGAGGCAGCGCAGAAGAAGGTTGCTGACATTGAAGCATCTCCAAAAGAACTCAGAGATGTTCTCCATGATAAAAGTATTAAGCCAAAAGGAAAGTTCCTTGTGGAGTTTTCTGATGGGCACACTGAGGAGATTACTAACACTCTCAAGGTGGCAGAGTCACCACACAAAATAATCAGAAGAACATTAGAGAAGCGTTCAGGCTACGAGGAGAACTCTCTCTATCATCACCTGAAACTTCTTAGGAGATTAAAGTCAGAAGGCAAGACATACGTTGAGGTTGGTGATGAACTACCTGAAGGATTCTTCAATGATGTAGCTGCGATGGATCTATCTATGAGTCTAGAGAAACTTAATGCCGGAGAGTTCAAAGACAATCTGTTTGCTGACAAGCCTACACTAGACAAGCTATATAAACTTGAGATAGATCTAGCTGAGAAGCAAAGAGATCTGAATAGGCAGAAGGACAAAGTGTTCAACATGGAACGTACCTTGAAGACTATGAGAGAGTCTGGCGCCTCAGATCAGAAGCTAAGAGACCAGACATCAGCTATCAAGACTGCCAAGAAAGATATTGGTACCACAGGTAGACTTAGCGTCAACTATGAAAATGCTTTGATTAAAGGTGACAAGTTCGCCAACAAACTTGGGCTTGGTACATACAACGGTTACAAATCATCAGAAGGTATATCAGTCTTCGATATCAAGAAACGATATCAGAAGTTTGGCAAGGGCCAACACTCTATCAATAGGAAAGAGTACGACACAGATATAACTGTGATCACCAGAGAAGTAGTAGATGCATTCGACAGCACCAAGTCGTCGAAGCTAGAGAACGGACAACCGAATCCTCTCTACAATAAAACGTTAGTGATTGATGACTACACAGACTATGGCAAAGGTGTGATCGCATTCTTAAAGGATAATCCTAAGGACTACATTGAAGACTATGACTATGTGATTAAGCATATCGATGACACTCTTGATGGTGATCTTTCAACTGCTAGGATGGTGAACGCTATCAAGGACACAGACGCTAAGGCTTTGTTCGAGACCTACTCAAACAAAGACTATGGATATGGGATAAGTGATAAAGAAATGCTCGAGCTGATTAGTATGGCTAAGAGATTGAAGTTGCCTACTGCTGCTGAGGGTAGGGCGTACAAAGATTATCAAAGCAATGCATACGAGAGACTCATCCCGGCTGAAGAGAAAGCATTGATCAATGAGTTTAAGAATAAGCTTGAAGATATCTACAGACGGAAAGGTGAAGGCACCGATGCTGACAAGATCAGGAACGAACAGTGGGATGACGTAGCTACTGACAAAGGAGTCAAGGAAGTAACTAAGGACCCTAGTGTTCTGTCTGAGATTGAAGAGAAGCAAATGAACGCCAGGTTGAGAACAGACGTTGATGATTATGATCCAAACAGTATTGATTCACCTGAAGATATAGCACGTCTCGAAAGGATCGATGAAGATACGAAGGAGCTAGCTACAACTGAAGAGCTCCGTGAGATAGGCATCGACATCGATAACGAGACTAGAGATAACATCAACAAGCTGAAGAGTGATTACGATCAGAAGGAATATCCGAAGACGCACACCAGTGAATACCAAACAGAACCTGGCAAGGCTAGGGACTTTGCTATACACATGATGGAGATGTTCAATGGATTCAAAGAGACTCTAGGCTGGATAGATGTTGAAGATATGGGCGAAGGACATTGGAGGGTTAACTCTACTAGAGGAATTGATGACCTTGCTAATCATCAAACAAGAATGCTGTACTCTACCAATGGACAGTTCATCGGTAACGACAATCTACTAAAGAGTGTTAGAGATTCTGCAGAGAAGATGTCAGCTAAAGTGAGGAGTGATCTCGACGTTAACGTACGTGAGTTCTTCGATCTGTTACCAGATATATATGGAGCTAGAAGCTCTAAATCTTTTACTGACTTCAAAGAATCGTTTGACAAGACAGTCGATGTTGCATCTAAAGCTGTCAGTGGACTGGAGGACCTCTATGATAATAAGAAGAAGTCACATGAACTAACCACAAACAAACTACGCAAGACCTTAGGCGACGCCAAGTCTGCAGCCAGGAAACTGAAATATGATTTGAATGTGAAGAGACTGAGTAAGATCAAAGACGGACTAGCATCCTACGACCCAATAGACTGGGAGGCAAGGAAAGCCGGATCACGAACTGCAACTAAGTTCAATATCCGTGGCCGTAATATCAAACAGATAGATGAGATAATGAGCAAGCTGAATATGCCAGCCAAGACTAGGGCCACCATACAGAAGCAGATAGACGAAGCTAAGTATTTGAAAACAAAACTCAATGACATTGAGAAGGTTTATGATTCCATAAACAACAACTTAAGGGAGATAGACTCAGCGTTCACACGTAGCACTGAGAATCTTCTCTATGATATTGAGTTCGCCAAATCCAAATCCAACATTGCGGCTAGTATTGATAACGTCTTATCGGGAGAATATAAACCTAGTGGTAAGTCCCCAGCTAAGATACGTTCGTTCTCACGTAAGTTCGTAGAGGATGTTAACAGTAGGATGCATACGATAGAGAAGCAGAAGAAGCTACTTACTAAGGAACTCTCAGATGCTAGGTATCTTAAGAATACAGAGAAGGTACGGAGACTAGAGAAAGAACTTGCTGACCTTGCCAGAGAAACTACTCGGTTAGAAGATCTAACCAAGGTAGCTGTTCAGTGGAATGTAGCAGCAGCTAATGGAATAAAGTTTACAGACATGGAGATCTACAACGCTAGTGTAGGAAAGTTCGACAGGTCATACATAGATAAGATGAGAGAAGTCTCGAAGCTGATAGCCAGAGGAAAGGATGGAGCTCTGTCTAAGTTTGTCCTACGTGAGTACAAGAATTTAGATGTAGCATTCCCTACCGTCAAGCTTGGCAGCAAGGAAGCTACCTTCTTCAAGGCGCTTGATGGTGAATGGTTTAAGAAATGGTATCTCAATCTAGACAGGAAGCATCCAGCTGAAGTCACTCTGCCTAAAGTAGACTACAGAGATCTGGCTAATATAGATCTCAATGACAGCAAGAAAGCTATCGAGTTGTTAACTGCTTTCTTCGAGAAGGTCAAAGATCAGAGAACATACCCGACTGTCATAGACCTCAGTGGTAAGCTAGAAAGATTCTTAGATACTAAGCTACCAAAGTATGCAAAGAGAATTAACATAATCAGTGATGACATCTATAGGAACAAGCTGAAGTCAATCATCCCCGGTCGTGGGATGCATGTCAGTAATGCTGAGTTGGTTGCGCTCAGAGAGATAAAACATCTGTTCGAATTCAGGCAAGGTGTCTGGTTGTTCGGCAAGAACACTCATGGTGTTACAGCAGCAGAACTTGGACAGTCGTTCTGGAACAAAGGACTTAGCAGGCAGGAAGCCAGAGCTTTGATAGAGATGCAGAAAAGACATGAAGCTCTAGTAGCTAAGGCTATGCCTACCGAGGACATCACAACCCTACCTCAGACTCTAGCTAGGAGTACTGAGAATGCTGCGATGAAACTAGTTGGTGCAGATAAAGAAGGGAAGATAACTAAAGCCACAGTTAAATTAAACCAAGATCAGATTGCTAGACTGTCGAACAGGTTTGCAACTCAAGTTAAAATATTAAAAAGACTTCAAGAAGAAGGGATCTCATACAGTGAGGCGTACACTAAACTGTCACGTTCAGTAGATGCTAGCGGAAGCGTGATGGTTATTGGTGGTTACGACACATTGATAAACGATGCGACTAGAGCTTCGCTTGATGATGCCATCGAACTTGGTATGACCTTCCACTTCCCAAAGGAACTCCTCCCAGCTGAGAGATCAATGTATAGCTATGTCAAAGAGAACAAAGGGAAGATTGCTAAAGCAAGATATGATCTATCGAGAGAGATAAAGATAGGAGCAAAGGGAACACCGGACATGGTCATCTTCAATAACAGAGACATGCTAGCCAAGCAAAATAGAAAAGACAGAAAGATTCTGTGGCGTAGATCCTTAGCTGAGAAGTTTGTGAAGAAGAGCAAGGAGACACCTCTATACAGTGACGACAACCTAGTAGAGTTTAGATCACTGAAGGAGATAGATCAGTCTATACAGAAGGAGTTAGCAGACGCTATCGATAAGTTCTGGATCAAAGATGAGAACAAGGCAGCTCCTAGTTTCGTCAAGAAGGAAAGTAAATACGAATACGATGTTGATGAGTTGTTGTCCAGGTGGGTTACGCTTAAACGTAAAGATAAGATCAGGGATGACTTCAAGAGAATCTCGAATGAGAATGTAAGGCTCTACCGAAACGAACAGATCAAAGCTATGCGCGAGTACTATGGTAGAGAGTTAGAGAAGTGGGAGATAGATATGATCGAAGAGAAAGTCGGTAAGGTGAATCAGATAACAAGACTGATCAACGACTATGTGTTCAGGTTCGATATGCCTGACAGAGTTTCTAATCAGATCAAAGGAATGATAGCTGATAAGATTTTGTACTGGACTACACTCGACGTTGACGATCCAGACAGTTCTAAGTTTAAGAAATCTTTCTACGAAACATTGGACCAGTTCATTACAACCAAGGAGCTGGCGGGAAAGCTAACACACAGAGAGTTGTTCTCGAAGCTGAAATCGTTCTGGGTTTGGAACGTTCTACTACTCAGGCCATCATGGTATCTTTGGAATAATCTTGGAGATAGTATGAGGGCAGCCTTTGGAGCTCGTGATATCAAGTTGCTTAAAGATCTACAGGAAGGCTACATGGATTCATCAGCAAAATATATAGCAAAGGTTGGTAAGGAGTTGACTGAGGATGTTAGGATCAACAGAGCAGAAGCCAGATTGAAAAACATACTTAAGAAGTATGATCCAGAAAGTAAATATAATATTAGGGAGATGGATGTAGCCGATCTTAGAGGAGCTATCCAACGTATTAATATACCAGATGCGATAAGGAAAACAGCTGACGCTGAGATTAGTTCATTGAAAGAACTAAGGAAGTACAGAGTCTTCGACATCAGAGAAGAGAAAGGACTCGAGTGGACAAGATCAAAGAAGACGGATGAGATCCTCAAGTTTAAAATGACATCTGAAGTTACCTCAAGAAAAGATAAAGGATACAAAGTAACTACACCAGCAGGTGAAGTGATAGATCAGGATACGCTAGAGTGGATCACCTCTTCTGGTTTAGTCCAGGCTACTACTGATCCTACATACACCAGGAACATTCTCAAGAGTATGCCTGACAAAACTTTCTGGGATAGAACACTAAAGAGATCCAGAGTATTCAAGGGCGATCTAGAGATGCATGCATCACAGCTTGAGGAAATGAGACGGCAAACTATGGCGTTCCATTTGTTATTTAATAAAGCTTACTCGATAGCACAGACAGAGAAGACAGTTAAGCGCTATCTGTTTGACTATCGTGACATTACATATGCAGGAAGGATGATGAGAACCTTGTTCCCGTTCTATACCTTCCATGTTAAATCACTACAATTATACTTCAGCCTACTAGTCAAAGCAGGACCAGGGGCTGTTCAGGCTGGCCAAGCATTGCTTGAAGCGATAGAGGAAGAGTCAGCTGCTCTGCCTGACTACATGAAGGACAGAGTGAAGCTAGACTTCCTAGGACTCAAAGGACAATATCTATTGCCCCACTTTGGAATAGTGGATCATATAGAGATGCTTTTGAATCCTATGAAGGAGTTCAAGAAGATGATTCAGAATCCATTGAACGCTGCCTTTGGCCTAGGCTTCGGTCCAGGTAAAGCTGCTATCATCGAGGCCGTTACAGGAGAGGGATACTTCGATCGTACTCACACAGTGGATCAACTCAGAGAACAAGGTTGGTCCATGTCAGAGATAAATGACTACATGAAAGAGAATGAGCTAAGCAAGGATGAGAAGAATACTCCTAATGGTTGGATGGTGGGCTATGCTAAGTCGTTGTTCCCGCTTGCTGAGTTCATGAAGAAGATGGTTATAGTTGAGAACGATCACATAAAGAGAAACCTTTCATGGCATCAGTCGAAGAGAGTGAGAGAGCTATTCAAGTTCTTTGGTATAAACATTAAGGAAATGAAAGACAACTCACTTGATGAGATTGCTTATGTTTGGAATGCACTTAACTCTCTACCGCCATCGATGACAAACACATACAAGAAAAGATTAGAAGAAGAGAACCCAGAGCTATGGAAGTACTTCGAAGACTACGCTGCGTCATCATGGATGAACAAGATCAACAACATGGATGATGATGAATTGAAATACAAAGAAGGTATCTCGAAGATTGAAGCAGTCACTGTCAGAGAATACTATGACTTAGAATCAGAGAACCCAGGAGCAGGTAAGACTATGCTAGCGAACGACCCAGCTAAGCAGGACATAATGGATCGCTACTGGGCTACTAAGGGTGACAAAGAAACTCATGAAGCTGGGATGAAGAAGTTCGAGGCTGGTAAACTTAAATCATTAGTGAGCCACATGCTTAACAAGATCGGTACTGCTAGCGATGAGAAGATAGCAAAGCTGAACGCTTTTGGTATTGATCATCCATTCACAGAGGGAATAGATTACGACGAGTTGAATAAAGAACTGTACGACATGAACGGAGATCTTCGTGCAAGATCCATGGAGGATCTCGTTGCCGTGCTAGAGAAGCATGGTGTGATCCAAGAGTATGCAAAGCTTGAAGCTGAGCAGGATCTGCTGAATGAGAACTATGATGAATACATGAAACTATCTGTTGAGGCAAGGAAAGAACAAAGGCTAGAAGATGCTAAGTACTATCACACACTAGCAATCATTTCAAATACTATTCCGTCTGACATAGACACCATGCCGCAAGCTGAAGCTGCTAAGCAATGGGCTAGAAGAACTGATCTCATAAATGAATTGATCATGTCCAACCCAGAATACAAAGCTAGATACGAGGCTGACAAACCTGAATGGCAACGTGAGTATGACAAGAAGAATGCAGAGTATCATGCTAGGTGGGCAGAGATCAGGAACACCGAAGATGAAGATGATAACTTCTGGGATAAGTTCAATGCTCAACCTCAGTGGTTTAAAGATCTATACTTCACAAACAATCCTAAACAAAAGACATACTTCCCGGTAGTAGAGGAATATACAAAGCGAACCCAGGCTCTAGTTGAGAAACAAGATGAGACAGGAGAGTGGGATGCCGTTGGGTTTGCTGATGCAATCAACTACCTGTGGGAGAATCAAGATGCTCTACGTGCATGGGATGAGGCCAAGCACCCGGGCGTTTATAACTACACTGATAAGGCACGACAGGTCTGGGACGAACTAGCTAAGCAACAGATCTCTGGTGAAGACACCAAGGGATACTTTGATTTGTTCTACCAGAATGAAGGAGACAAAGAGTGGGATGCCTATCGTGAATACTATTTTAATAAAGAAGAAAACGAATACAAAAGAATAACATATCCTTTCCTACAGAAGTGGGGCAACCTACGTGAGAAGTATGAGGGTACAGACAAGACTTTCGCAGCTGACTGGTTCTGGTCTCCAAAGAATGCTGAGGCCCGTAAGCTTTATGGTGAACACAGTCCGCTAGAAGATGGAAAGAATAAACTAGATTACCAAACTAAGTGGAGAGACTTCGGCCCTAAACTCAAAGAAGATGCATCGCAGATCTACGACTTCGTACTCAGTAGCCCCGCATGGTTTAGGAACGAGTACTTCAAGAACCATCCTGAGAGAGAGACATACTATCCATTCGCTGCCAAGTTGAAGAAGGACTTCAAACTGCCGGACGAACATAGGGCCCGCCTGGAAGAATTCTTCCTACCGGGAAACAAGGAGTTCATTGAAGCGTGGGGTAAAGACAAGCCAGGGACTATAAACTACAACAGGTTCAGACTAGATCTATATGAGAAGACAGACAAGGATGGTAGAGAAGCTGCACTTGATTGGTACTTCGAACCTGCCCAGACTGAGATGCGAGCTGAACATGAGGAGAGATCTCCTGGTGTTAATGATGCTTACAAGTTGTGGCAAGAGTATGTAGGCAATGATCAGAGTAGTTGGCTAGGTAGAAAAGAAGGAAGAGAGTTCTTGCGACAGAACCCTGAGTTACAAGAATGGTGGAATAGGTTTGAAGAAGATGATTCTAATGCTAAGGCTTTAAGAATCAAGGAACAAACTTACTACGCTATTTTAGATAACGTTGATGCCCAAGGAAAAGGTCGGGGGTATTACGAAGATTACTTTAGGTCCAAGGCTGAGGCTGACCAGTATCTGGATGACAATCCGGATCTTAAGGCTGCACGTGAATTGAGATCCAAGAAGTATGACAAGGTAGAAACTACACTACAGAAGCTGGTCAAAGAATACTATGCTATCCCATTACAGGAAGACAAGAATGCTTTCTTAGAGAAGCATAAGGACGTTGATGATTTCTTATTGAAGCAAGTTCCTCCTGGAATCAAAGAGGTTTGGTTAGTGCAACGAGAGTACTTTAGTATCTCCGATCCAGATAAGGATGAGGAGAGAGCTCTCAGAAAAGATTGGTTGGCGCTGCACCCTGAGCTAGTTGAGTATTGGGAAGTGTCACGATTACCTGGTTCATATTATACAGACAAAGCTACATTCGATAAGTACCAGACTGAAGCTAACAAAGCTGACGATTACTTCCAGGCTGTCAGGGATAGAGATTGGGAAGACGCAGAGAAAGCTAAGGTCAAACTACCTACTACTCCTCCGGATATAAGAACCGAAGAAGGAAGATGGTTATACAACAAGATCTACAATGATGCAATGGCAACATGGGCGACTACGTTCGGAACCTATATGTCTACCTACTACTTCAGATCGTTACCATCATGGTTACGTAATGAATACTATAGGAAGCATCCCGGTTCAAAGATAATATCGTATACACCTATGAGCAGGAGTCTGAACAATGCAGTAACGATTAAGGATTCTAGCCATCCAGATCTTAACTGGGCGAGAAGCATGATGACTAAGTATGGTAAAGACTTACCGTCTAGCATTGATAAGCAAGTGCAGAAGATCATGGTTAAGTGGGGCGAGTGGGATGATAGAGGAACGTGGAGCAAGAAACAGTGGAGCGATTGGTGGGAAGCTAGAACAGCTAGGCTTAATGGCTTGCGGGCTCACGATCTACAGTACATTCCGTTGCTCAGGAAGGAGCTAGCCAGAGCAAAGAAGATGTTCTCGTACTCAATGCTTCCGATAAAGGGAGGTAGGAAATACGGGATAATCAATCCATTCCTAGGCTCGTCGGTCATGCTCCCTGAATTGACCGTGGACCTTAAGAATGATATAATTAAGAATAATTAGTGTACTAAACATATGACAATCACAGTAAAAAACTTCATAGCAGAGCTAGCCAGGGCAACTAAAGATCCAACTATGGTCGTGAACACAGGCACAGACTGGCTGGAGATATTAAATTCGAATGGGAGTGATCTCTCTCCTGAGATTCTATTTGAGTACAACACTGAGATCTTGTACTCAACTGTCGACTCTACTACTAACGAAGTAGACATGTCAGATGAAACAACGTATGAAGGTTTAAGCAGAGTGAAGAGTGTCTTCCTAGTGAATTCAGATGGTAAACAATTCGAGTATACCAACTGGGGATTCGACAGGAACAACAAGACTCTTTATCTTATGCCTACCGACAATGATAACTATGTAGATAATGTTACTTACGCAGTTAGACCTTGTGGTACTTATCCAACAATCATAATCAATTGGTTAGGAGAACTTCCAGATACATCTGGAGATTCATCTATCTCTATGACAAAACCTAGACTAGCTTTGTTTAGGAAGATTTGTGTTAGGGAAGGTATCAAGAGAATACTAATGGACCAGATGAAGCTTGATAGATACAGGACTCTAATCGGCAGAGCTAATTCATACGAGCTGTTAGCTATCTCTAGAGATATGACAGCAGAAATAGAGCTCGATAAAGGGAAGCTCAACAATTCGAATATCGTAAAGATATTCTAATATGGCTAAAAACTACAAGGACTATTGTCGTGAAGCAGTAAAGCGCGATCCGAAGACTTACTCTAGTAGGTTCAACGAAGACGGTTCACTGAAGAAGATGCCGACAATGTCTAGTATTTATAAAAAAGTTCCTAAGGACGTACCAAGAACATTCTTGAAGAAGGTAGAACCTAAGCCTCTCCCAAAGAAAGAACCACCAGAACTTGAGATCACCGGTACTGAGATACGTCTCAAAGGACGCAAACAAAACCTGGCACTAAAGAAGATTCCGGAAGGAGCTTCTAAGAAAGAGTACAAACGAATTTGGATGTACAATGACAGAGTCAGGAAGAAGATTAAAATGTTAAAGGAAAAGTATGGAGTTACAACAACGCTATAATGTATACCTTGACTACAAGGGATATCAAATAGAACCCCGATCGTACCGTGTCGCACCAGCTCCGCTGATGGGAACGAAGTTTACGACCGGGCGTTCTGCGTACTCTGATTTGGACTTTTGGCAGATAGGTGCAATGACTGATTTCTCTAAAGGTATCAACCAGAAGTATATGGTAGATCCCTCTATGACTTTCCAATCTGTCGGTCTGTACCAAGCCAAGCCAGGAGAAGTTTCTCTTGAGCGAGACACTGAAGCATTCAGTGGACTACCAGCAGGAGTAGGCACCATCACCGCCCACTACATGAGGCTCACTGAGCTTTATCTGGGCGATGATCTAGGAAATATAATGAAGAGTTCGAATGGTGATACGTTCACTATCGTTCACAATACTGGAACAAAGATCTTCGGCTTCTATGAAATAGCTGGCAGGTTCTTTGCTACTACTGGGGAGGGAAACATATATTCAAATGAAGACCCAGACGCAACAGACAATTGGTCTATAGAAGCTGTGTCCACTCAGTTCCCGTTGCCGCTATATGATCAGACTCCAAGTAACGGTACTGACATCTACGGATCACAACGAGCAGCTGAGACCCTCAAGGTCCCAATGAGTGGAGATACCTTTGAAACATTAAAGGTTAAGATTAAAAAGACAGGCACACCATCAGCTAACTTAGTGTTCACACTCTACGAAGAAGATTTAGAAACTATAGGTGAACCAGGAGTAGCTGTATCAGGGGGTGTCTTTAGTTTTTCTCAGAGTGGCGTTGGCACAACATACAGCTGGGAGGAACTAGATGTAACTCAGTTCGATTTAAAAGCTGGCGTGAACTACTTCCTAGTAGCAACGTCAAGTGCTTCATCGGGGAACCATTACACGTGGGGATACGAGGAAGGATCGAAAGGAACTTATGAATCAGGAAACGGTAAGGTGTATGATGGGACAGACTGGACAGACAAACCATATAGGAGTTACTACTTCGAACTCCGCAGACAAACTATAGAAGGACTGTACTATGTGATGGTAGAGTCTGACTATGCATTCGGATGGTTCTGGGATGGTGTCCGTAGATCAATCGATGGATACAACTGGATACCTGAACCACCAGATCCTTTATGGGTTATGCCTTCGGGTGAAGGGATTCCGCTTAATGCTGTAGCTATTCCAAAGAGTTTCATCTCTGGATCACGACGTGGGCTATGGGCATTTGTTGGTGGTAGTTCCGGAATTAACCTATGGGATTTCCCAGATTATACAAACGAGAATAACTTTAGAGGATTAGAAAAGTGGGGACACTACGCCATCTTCTCTATTGAAGACCAAGGTCTTTACTACACAGATGGATCGCAAGTAATCCCTACGACAATGACATACCTTGGAGAAGGATTCACTTTCAAATCATGTAAGCATATTCATTCCAATGGTTGGGATGTCTACGCTTTGATCTCGGACAATGGTACTGACTGGTACCTAGCTAGATGCAACATGAACTACAACGGTCAGCCTAAGTACTGGTGGATCGTTAAGAAGCTGGACAAAGAGCCAGCAAGGATAGTCGGCTGGGATGATGAGAAGGTATTTGTATTCTATGAAGACAATACAGCTGAGTCCTTTAACAAGATCAACGGACCGTACGTTCAGGAAGGATACTTAACTACATCATGGGTAGATGAGAACATGATCAAGATATTGAAGATGTACAATAATTTGAATGCAATGTGTTCAGAGTTCCCAGGTGATGGTAATGAACCCTCCTCTACATATGCTCAACTTGCTTACATAAAAGACAGACAAGCTAATTATATATACTCTTCAAAGGTATACGGACATCCAGATCATACAGAGCTGACCTATACTCTTCCTAACCCAACAGTCGGAAATAGAATTAGAGTCAAGTTAATACTCGGGAGACCAGCAGCTGACAGTTCGATCTCTCCGGTAGTAACAGATCTAACATGGAAGTATATACTGCAGAAGCCTAGAGAAGATGTTACTGCTAAGAAGAACTTTACCTTCACTGTGCTAGGAGAAGACCACCTAGAAGATTATCTTCAGGACTTCAATGCTCCTGGCAATGCCTTCCCGGTAGACAGAATCGACATACTCTCAGAACTGTGGGATTCATCTGCTAAGAAGAAGGTGCTGAACTTCATCGGCGCTGACAACAAGAGCGAGATAGCGATGGAGATTTCATGTGGATGCGTTGACAAGTTCGCTCACATGACGATAGACAGAACGAATTATACTATTCAGGTTTGGCCAGAGTTCCAGGGCAATGCGTTCAGTGCGCAGGCAAACATCGGCGGTGGTATACATGACTACAGTTACAGAGGTAAAACACTAAGAGAAGTAGCGGCCGATTTAAACACTCTCTTTCCTGACCTATCGTTTGCTACTCATCAAGATATAGACCCGGAAAGAAGTGCCGAGGATTTGGAACCTTTTGAAGATAGAGTAATAGCTAGAGATGATAGTACATACTTAATGGCAGGTTCGGATGTGCACGCTGTGATCATGGGATCAAATTCTCCATCACAGTCTAAGCTAGAACTAGATGGACGCGGATCAGATAGATTACAGATTGCATTGCGTGAAGCTTAAAAGCTTACATAGTTAGTGCTGATGATGCGGTGTATCATCCTGCAATAGCAGCTAGGTCTACACGCCTACTGCACAAGCAGACAGGGTTCGACTCCCACACTAGCGTATGGCTAGATTATATACACGACAATACAAAAGACTGGTCAACCTGGAAGACGAACGAAGGGTCCAGGAACGAGAGGCCATTATCAAAATAGATAAGACCTCTAGATTTCACGATCCATCGCACGATGTCCCTGGGACTAGACCAGAGAAGATTGTATATAATACATTGGTTGGCTTAAGAGTTAACTTCAATTTCCAGTATCACTATCCTGAGAACTGGGATACCAGCAATCAGGAGAGTATCTGGATACCAGACTTTGAACTACCAGATTATAACAACACATTGATCGAGGTGTACGGTACTTACTGGCACACGGCCAACAGAGACAATGACCAGATTAAGAAAGCGTACTGGCTGGCGGACGGTTACACCGTGATTGAGCAAGGTGTTCCATTACATCCTACCGGGAAAAGCAACGGAGGTAAGGTAGTTATCTGGTGGGAGATGGAGATATATAACGGAATAGACTTTCTCTTTGCTAGAGATCTACCCGAGATATTCCAAAGGCATATCAAGGGATCAGTCTCAGAGGAGATCAGAGATGTAGACTCAGAGTTCTGGAAGCTCAAGTCAATGAGAGCAAGCATTGCAGCGAGGAAGAGGAAGCCAAAGTATATTGAACCTAAGCCTAAGATTCAAAAAATTAGACAAAAGATATATGATAGAACCCAACTCTAAACATCCTAACTACGATGATCAACTGTTGCCTGTCAACAATGACATCTTCAAGCCTGAGTTTCGTAGAGATACTAAGGGCAGTTACTTCATGCAGTTACCAGGATATGGTAAGTGGATGGTTTCGGTTGAGCCTGGTTCAAAGATAATCTCGCAAGGTTCTCAAGATGAGGGTGGAGGACCAGCTACAGACTTCGGTTCAATAAGGACAGGGACTCTCAACGTTGATACTATCCTTTCTATCGGTGACAGTATCTACATGGACGGTGGGACAGGATGTATCATCATAGGCGACACTAGCAAGATCTATCTTGGATTATGTAAAGATGGAATCAAAGGTGTCTCAGATAGCGTGCCTGTCTTTGCGTTTCTTTTACAGAAACAAACATGGGAATGGAGAGCAGGAGAGTACGCAGATAAAGGTGACGACCTCATAGGGGACATCAGTAATGGCGAGTATGTGTATTGGAATGATGACGAAAGCAAACTATATATAAAAGGTGATCTTATTATCCATGGAGACTTACAGTCAGAGAACTTTGTAACAGGAGTCTCAGGATGGAGACTCGGTTACTACGATGATACAGCAGAGTTCCAGGACGTGTGGGTGCGTGGGAAGATCACAATGGAAGCCGGTTCGTCTGGAGATGCAGACTACATTGATGAGAGTGCAGGTAGGAAATGGGCAGCAGAGTCAGGAGCAGACATAACTAATAACCACACTTCAAACAACACAGACAACGTAGCATTTAGCACAGCTAACAATACAGCTACTGGAGCGGCCAGAGGATTAAACGCGATCAATGCATCGTATAGATACCAGACATGGTTACAGTCCAGCGACATGGTTGCATCAGGCGTGACTACAGGCCCAGCAGTAGTCATGGACAGTAATGGTATCTACGGATGGAACATAGCTGGAGATAATACATTCCAGCTTAACGCTTTGACTGGTGACGCTTTGTTCAGAGGAACAGTTTACGCAAGCGCTGGTCTTATTGGTGGATGGGCTATAGACGCTGACAGGATTTGGAACCAACTTAACAGTGGTGGACATTATACTAAGATAGAATTAAATATTAGAGAGGGGCCAGGGGTAGCTCCTCACTTCCAAGTGTTCTCAGATACAGACTCTCTCTATGGATCTCCGACTGGAATACAAATGACAAGTGGTAAACCTGCTGATGCTGATTGGCCTAACTCACGTTTAGACATTTATGATAATGGGAACAAACGTGTTATGCTTAACAGGGAAGGACTGTTCTTCTTCAACAGCGTAGGCACTTTAACCAGTCAGATCAAACCGGGTAACATCGATGGCGATGTAACCTTTGGTGGAGGAGTCGTTAGACTCTTTGGCAACGGAGTTCGTGTAGCTTACCAACAACCATTTTCTGCAGCAGACAATGCTGGGAGATATTTCCAGATGTACTGTGACAGTACAGTGTACGGAGTAGCCGGGATACTGTCAGCACCTACCTCTAACTATATTAAGATAGCCAGTGATGGCGGTGGATCTATAGCTTACTTCAATGGAAACCCTGGAGGCCAATGGGCCCTGAGTCTATTCGGCAACCTAGCTTTATATACTAATACTTGGGATCAAGGAAGCACTACTGGAGCGCTATACTTTAACAGTTCAACGAATGAGTTGAGACTTAGAGATAACTCAGGATGGACGACAGTCGGAGGAGCAGGCTTACCTTCTGGTAATTCATATGACATGCTTAGATGTACAACAGGGACAGCATGGGAGACAACATCAGTCGTATACTACGGAGCGTTAAGTACCTATAGAACCTATAGAGATTGGGGTGGTGACATCTATCATGAAGTTCCATCTGGCAAAGACTACGCCTGGAAGCGTGGCAGTACATTCTATGCTGTTCTTGATAACAACTTCTGGACTAGAGGTAACCTATACGCTGACGGTCAGGTATCAGTAGGTGGTACAATCCAAAACTCAGGTGGAGACTTCATTTGCAACAGTGGCAATCTACAGCTGAAAAAGACTGGAGCTATAGTGGCTATTAAAACATCTGGCGGTTCAACTAAGTATCTTACTTGCCAGTTCGATGCAACCGTTGGAGCTTATATATTAAAGAACTAAACATATGGGATTAAAATTATCCAAGACATTAGAGAAAGGAGTAGTCGCTAGCAATTGTTATGTCAAGATAATAACAATAGACTACATCAAAGGATCTGATCTCGATGAAGAGCTCGATGGGATCAGAACCATAGTAGCTTATTACTATGACAAAGCTACACGAGAAGCAAATGGTCGTGACTACCTGGAGGCAAAGGAGATAGTTATACCTGACAAGTTGAAAGAGAAACGAGAAGATCAATACAAGCATCTTAAAACACTGGATGAATTCACTGATGCTATAGACGAATAATAATTAATTTATATATGACCACTATGAATGTTAGAAACATTGATGAAGAGTTGACTACCCTAGCGGGTGCGAAGATTATGTTGACTGCTAATAAAGCATTGACATATCGCACAGCCTTGGTATCGGCTTGCGAAACCTTTCAAGGTGATCCTGGAGACGGGAACATGCTGAAAGCCTATGACCTTGGCATGAAGATCATGAATGCCAAAGACGAACTTAAGTTCGAGAAGGAAGATGTCGAATTCCTTAAGAAGGTTGTAGAAACAAACCGTAGCTTTATGGCTGTTATAGTCGGAAGGCTACTAGATTTTATAAATAAATAAGACCACAACTATGAGTAAAAATGGACCAGTAGACATGGAAGGTATGGCATCTGATGTACCTACCATAGAAGAAGGCGGAGGTCGTGAAGTCAATCCTGACAGAAACGAACCTGTGCCTACTAACAAAGACAAGACGCCAGTCAGTGAACACATGGCTAGCATTCTTGAACATGTTCCAGAGGAACTAAGGGAGAGAGTATCCAAGATCCAGCGTGAAGAGTTAGTAATGCCAGGACTCCCTAGAGACAGAGAAGCATACGAAGCTTATCTTGGTGCAGAGAAAATGATCAGAGATATTCACAGACGCAAAGTGAAAGCAGATCATAACTTCAAAGGACTTCCAAAAGAGGAAGGTTAAATCTATTTAAGACGGGCCCTCACGCTAAAGGTCGGAGGGCCCAGTAGATAATATATTAAGAAATCCTATGGCTATACCATTTCAAATCACAGGAGCAGGCAACCAGGATGCGCAATACGTCTTTCGTGTTTCGTTCTCTGAAGGTCTGTCTGTAGCTCCCGATATAGAAGCTTGGGACAATGCCTTAACATTTCCATCCAGAACATCGACCGGGTCCACTGTGGCCAAAGAGGTCTTTACTGGTACTACCGGGAATGGAGACATCCCAATGTTATATGCGGTTGCTACAACTAGTATAACTCCTGGCGATGATTGGAAACCAGCAGCAGCTACGGCAGGGTCTGCTAACCCCAATCGTTTGATGGGTGATACTAACTATGTCACAGATCCAACTACACCTAGCGCAGGAGAATCGATCTATTTTAATCTAGGGATAGAAGTTCCCTATGATGCATCGGTTCCTAGCACTACGTCGTTGGCACATATCATACAAGTGAGATACAGATATAGTGGCTCAGTTCCCGCTATTACATTCGCAGCGAATGAAGGGACAGAAGCATCACCGACATGGACATCTTTGGTACCTGGTAACCATGGAGTCCGGTATTGTAATGCCGGTACATCCTGGTCAGCAGGACCATACAGATTAACCCTACCTGAGACAGGCACAGTAGATGCGCCTGAATTAGGCTTAACAACATAATGCGAACTTAAGTTCGTATTACAAATCCATAGGATCCATTATATTCACAGGTGTGAACTAAGCTAATCCTAGTACAATTATGTTTATTGCTTATACAAAAGACAACAGAAGATTCGTTGAGAACTCAGCTCACAAGGGCAGAGTCTTTACCTGGGACGACATCCCTCAAGACGTTAACATAACGGCGTTAGCTCTTACACATCCAATACCGTTAACAATTAATAATAAAAGAATCTCCCCTAAGGTTAGCATAAAGAAGTACCATTACTACTACTTTTTTAATGAAGCAACAATGTCTGTGATCCAGTCCCAGAGTGGCGGGTTGCAGCATGAGGAAGCTTCCTTAGTGGCAAAAGTAATTGCAGGTGTTGATGTCGAGAGGGAGTACGTCCTTGAGATTAGACTTGATAAGTATGGCAACACTTCGGTTAGTTCATACCCCTTAACTGCGCTTGTGAATAAGTTCAAGAACGGACATATGAAGCAATCAATTCTTAGGCCTGGCATTGATTGCGCAGTTGAAAAGAAACTGCTATAATATAAGTAACTAAATGTGGACTTCTTTATGTAGTTAAAGAAGCAAGATTTATAGGCAACCTGACGGGGCGCTTACTTGCTTCACGTCAGACTGCCGATACAGGCAGTTTTTATTTATGCTTAACTAATAAACTATATGGTAAAAGCAACTTTCAATGGTGATGCCGGTAATAGAACTTACCAGTGCGCCGAATTTCATGCTCGCAAGACGGACACAGTAGCTATGCCCAACGCACGTTGGACCGCTATTGGTACAGAAGGCAAGCAAGGTTTGTTTACTGTTATCTCAAATGATGAGGCAGCATTTCCAAACCAAACAACCATAGGCCCAGCCTAAGGTTTCTAATTAACTAAGCAAACACAACTATGGCAAGTCCAGCAGATGTAAATCTGGTATGTAATAGTGGTGCTGGAGAAACAGAAACTGACATCACAGGTACAGGTGTCGATTTCATCTCCGCGGATAACTGTTTGAATACCTCTGGTAATCGAACAAGTAATCCAATCACCATCCCTGCATCCGGGTTTGCGTATTCATTCGACAAGTGGTTGAAGTTTGAGTTGGGAACAACTGAACCTGATACACAGGTTACAAACTTCAAATTCTGGGGAGCAGGCACAGCGCCTGAAGCAGGAGTAGTACTTGATTACTACAAAACCACTCAAACTTATGCTACACCAGCATTAGCTACTACTATCGCAGGTTACACTGCAGTAACAGCAGCTACTGAAGGTGCCAAAGCTTCCGTCGCAGGAACTTTGAACACTCAAGGTGAAGCAACTGACTACCTCGTTATGATGTTGCAAGTGAGTACTGGAGCCTCTCAAGGTAACATGACTCAGCAAACTTACAACTATTCTTACGACGAGAACTAGCAGCTAGAGAAGCGAACAGATTACTATCCCGGATGTGCCCGGTGCTTCTCACTAATAAATTAAGATAGACCACCATATGAATTTAAGAGAATATTATCATTGGCAGATTACACTCGACGACGGTCGCGTGATCGAACAATCAGCTGATGGAGATGTTGAGCCGTTCAAGTTCGACAAAAGGAATCCCGACTTTGATAAGGTAAGAGTTTTTAAACTAGTACCGAAAGAAGTTAATTCACACGAGCTCAGTGAAGTAACTGTAGAGATTCCTAAGGGAGCGCAGATGATTTACTTTAGACGGACTATTGCTAACACAGGTAACTTGTTTCCTAAGTTCCAGTTAACACTGGCTGGATGGCAACTCCCTGAAAGTATGACTAAGACTGGTCAGTCACTTAAGTATATTCTCTACGTATATCCAAATGGAAAGATCGTAGCCACTGCAGGCGACAATCCTTCTATCGAAGAGTTTGTAGCAAGCCTTCCTCAAAAGGATGCTAGTGAAATTAAAGGATGCTCTGGGTGTCAACCTAGACTAGAGAAAGCTGAACCAGATGAAAAATAGAGAAATACAAATTGGGAAAGCAGACGGTAAAGACATTGATGCAATGCCATCAGTATTTGTAGCCGTTCCCAATATGGGTACTATCCAAACTGACTTGGTCCTTAGGATCATCAGTTGGGTGTACGGGACGAAGGCAATCTTCTTCCCACCACAAGGTTACTCTCCAGTATCAGTAGCTCGTAACCTGTGCGTAACAGAGTTTTTAAAACAAGGATTCGACTATCTGTTCTTCGTTGATGCAGACACTGTCCCACCGCCTGAGGCGATCAAGACATTACTTGCTTCTAAGAAACAAATCATCTCTGGTGTTACATGTAACCTTAAGCTCTGCACCGACGGACTGCTAAGGCCAGCACCAATGGTGATGAGATATGTTAACCCTAAAGATCCTGAAGAAGGATTGAAACCTATAGCTCAACAAGAGGGAGTAGAAGAAGTAGACGGATTCGGAATGAGCTGTTGCATGATTCACAAGTCAGTCTTTGACGGAATGGAAGAACCATACTTCACCGAGAAGTTCGTTGCCGAGCCAGGCAAGAAAGCTATGGGTGAAGATCTACTATTCTGTAAACGATTGAAAGAGTTAGGCATCCCACTATTCGCAGACTTCTCTGTGAACTGTGATCACCACAAGATGACAAAGATAACTTACCCCAATCAGATCGAGGTCGTTAGGCATGACACTATGGGCAATGAGGTAAGGGATCCAAAGATAACATAAATACCAATCCAATGGTTATATAAACGAAGTCGCAATCCAATGCGCACAAAGCAAGAAAACTTCCATGTCGGATTGGACCACCCAACATGGAAGTTTTTTATTAAATAATTATAAACTATATGCCAACACCATATGCAAGAGCAAAGGTAACAGCAGTCTCTGGCACGGCCTCATCTCTCGACCTATCGGGAAAAGGGATAGAGTTAATCCTCACGTCCACTACGGATTGTTGGATAAACTTTAATGATACAGCTGTGGCCAACGCCTGCTTTTATCTACCAGCAGATCAGCCTGTAACAGTAGAGGTAGCAAACAAAGAATCTATCTCTGTTATACAAGATTCAGCTGGAGGATTTTTGAGTGCATTAGAACAAGCTAATGTAAGACTCATCTCAACCGTGGAGGATTTCTTCACTTCTGATTCTAGTCTTGTCTTTACAGCACCTAGAACATTTACTGGTAACGCTGCTGTCATGACAGTCGTAGCTGCTACAGCTACAGGGGACGCTAGCATTCTAGCTGTTATAGCTGGCTCAGCTTCTGGAGATTCCAATCTTTTAGGAACAACTACAGGGGACTTCAAGAGCAACTGCTACATCGACTACGCTTAATAATTAAGACCACAACTATATGTTTAACTTTTTTAAACGCAAGAAGGTAATGGGTACAGGTGCTCTAAAGGATCCAGTAGATCCAAGAGACTTCCGTTACGAAGAGGTAGCTGCCGCAGGAGAACCTGTGGATTGGGAGAAGGGATTTGACATTGAAAGAGAACTCTCTTTTAAGCTACCAGTTAAGAACCAGGATGGATCTGGTTCTTGTGTAGGACAAGGCTGGGCTTATTATGGCGCAGTACTTAATACAGTCGAAGAAGGATTCTACGACGAACAATCAGCCAAAGCAATCTATTCACAAATTCAGCTCGGTCTCTCAGGAGGCGGGGCTTATATTCGTGATGGGGCTAAGTTGTTTGTTAACTGGGGATCTCTTCGAGAATCAGTAGTTCCTAGCTACAACAACGGACAACCACCTACAGAAGCATTCATGAAGCTTAAGACTTGGAAGACTCCAGAGATGGATGCTCTTGCTAAAGTTCTTCAAGCTAAAGAATACAGAACATTCATGGCTGCACAGAACATGGATATGTTTGCCATGGCGATTAGAGACAACCACGGTGTAGTCGGTGGAGTAGAAGGAACAAACAATGGGACATGGGGAGGCTTTGAACCACAACCACCAGGACCAAACAGGGCCGACTGGGGACACTGTATTTACTTCGGTAAGTTCGGTATCGATTCAAAGGGCAAATACATTTCAACACCAAACAGCTGGGGAACCAGAGGGAGAGATAGTCTGCATCCAGATGGATGGCAGAAGCTTAGACAGAATTGGTTTGATAGTATTTGGATGTTTAACCCATGGACTTTAGTTGATAAAGATAACGCTGGATCTGTCTCACCAGAGACTGAGAAGGTGGTTAAAAAATATGAAAAGAAGTTTGTAGTGGAGGGTGAAGGTCCAGGAAGAAAAGGGATCATCGTCAACGGAGAGCTGCGACCAGTTCGTACAGAGAGAGAGGCAGCTGCTTCTATCTATGTGCAGACTAACAGCGGTGATGGTGTGACAGTTACATCAGCTATGTATGACGACATGCCTAAAGGTTCAAACTTTTAACAATAACTATGCCTAATAAAACAGATAAAATACCAGGAATGGTTAGCGCTTTCGAAAGCTTCGCCATGTTTGTAAAGACTAAATGGCGTGCAACTTTTGTCGCGTTAATTGTGATCTCAATACTGGGAGCAATCTTCTTGTCTATCTTCTATATATATAAGAGGATTGATTTGCTTGGGACCGGAGTAGACACAACCGTTGAGATCCTTGAAGAAACACATACCTCTACAGATCAATTGCAAGTAGACTTCGAACAGTCAGTTGAGAATAACATTGCGATAGATCAAGAGATGATCAAGTGTGTGTTCACCAACAATGCCGATTCAATGGTAGTGTTTAAGTTCCATGATAGTAGAACAGATTTACAGGGGAAGCATGACTTCTTCTACTCTGCTACTAACGAGATTTCAAAGAAGGGAACTATAACTTTCTTACCAGATGTGCAAAACGTTCCGATTGTTAGGCTAGGGCAATTCATCACACCGATGATTGAGAAGGAGGTTCAGATAATCAAAGTGAGAGAAATAGCTGGGAACACATGGCTCAAGAGCAAGCTCACTCTGGAAGGAATAGACACAATGCTTGTGTATCCAATCTATGATAGATCAGCAAAGCTTCTAGGCTTTACTGAGTTGATCTTCTTGAACGATACACCAGTGCCGACAGGAGTAGAACTCCAAGAGGTGATCGATTGTTTTATAGGAACAACTAATCATATAGCATTAATAATGCAAAATTAAACACATGGCTAAGAAGCTACCACCACATTTGTCAGAAGAAATACTGGCGAAGTACATACCGAACTATGATAACAATACTCTTAAAGTAAAGGGTAAGGTTTTGAATTTGAGAAATATAAAGAAGAAGGAGACAGAAGTAGGAGATATCTACGAGGTGGACTTCATGCCACAAGTGAAGATAAAACGCTGGGACAATGATGCGAACTTCTCTATCAGGATGATTGAGGACTTTGATCCGAGCGAAGCGGATGTGGAAACTAATGAAGATAAAATCTTATACAAGAAGGATACGTTCGAAGCTAGGTTCTATCTTCTCCCACCATGCTGCCTTGAGGAAACTCCAAAGGCGTCTGAGTTTGATGTAGTCTTCTACACTAAGCCGAGTTCGAACAGGGTAGAGTTCTCAATCAAGACTAAGAACCTATTGTTTTATAAACAGCTACCGCTTACACCGTCAGAGATATATGAAGGAGTAACCAGATCCCAAGAAGTAGTGAACTCGTATGCAGTTTTTCATGCGAACAAAGCAGGAGGAATATACGGAACTGGTAAAGCGTTTCACATCTACAGACCTATCATCTACGATGCCAACGACGATTATACATATGGCGACATAATAATCAACCCAGGTAGAAATAATGAGACAGGGACGATGACCATCATCGTGCCTCAAGAGTTTTTAGATAATGCAGTGTACCCGATTATAGTAGATCCAACTCTTGGGTATACCAGCCTTGGTGGATCTAGTATTGGTTTAAAGAATTCAATTGAATCAAATGTATATACATCTCCAGACACGGGAACATTGTCGAGCATGTCTCTCGGTGTTGCATCTGGTAGTGGCTCAGGAAGGTCTATCAAGATGGGTTCGTATATCGATTCTACAAATGCTAGATCAGGATATACGAATCAAATAACAAACACTTCTAATGGATGGAATACTTCCGCATTCAATACAATCGATTCAGAGTTGGCCGCAATCGCCTACAAGCTAGGATGGAAATCTAACGTTACCCAAATGAAGGTAGCGTTTGATAGCGTTACACCGCCGGCGACGTATAACATGACAGACACTTTTGCCAATACATTCCCGTCCACATATGTCCCGGTATCAGCGACTGCAAGACAATGGTCTTTGTATCTTACGTATGCAAAGACATATACCTTTACTGGCGACGCCATCCTATCGAGAAGAATAACTAGAACATATCTTGGTGAAGCTGTCTTAGTTAAAACTGTAACTAGATCATTCACTGGTGATTGTAATCTAGTGAAGACTGTCAAAGAAACCTTCACAGGTGATGCCAACATCCTAAACACACTTACAACTATCTTCCTTGGAAGAGCCAACTTGAAGAAAGCTATACCAGGTTCGTTCACTGGAGATTGTAACCTAGCAGAAACCAAATCATATACATACACAGGAGATGCGAATCTTCTTAAGGTGGTTCTTCAAGGATACTTTAGTGACTCCAACCTATTAAGAGTAATAGAAGTTTCATATACTGGTGATGCGATCCTTGTTAAGACTGAAGAGTTTACATTCACAGGTGATTCACACCTAGCTGAAATAGTAACCGGTTCGTTCACAGGTGACGCTAACTTATTGTCAGAGAACAATGTAACACCATTCACGTCCGATGCCTTCCTTATCTCTGAGGTAGCAGAAACATATACTGGTGATGCCAACCTAGAGAAGACAGAAGTGCAGACCTATACTGGTGATGCTCAATTGAATACAGCTCTAACATACTTCTTCTATTCAGATGCCAACCTAGTAGGCAGTGTTGATGAAACCTTCACTGGTGATGCTAAGCTGGAAGAAACATCTGAGTCTACATTCACAGGTGACGCCAAACTGGCTAGGACTATAGCTACTCTGTTTACTTCTAACGCAAACTTGAAAAGAGACGAAGTGCCGGAGACTGTAGTTGAGAGTCCATGGACTGCTCCTACTGGAACAGGATCATTCAATGACTGGAACAACCCAACCAATGCGTTCACTGATGACAGTAGCTACGCTGATGCAACACAAGCTAATGCAGGATCTAAGTATCAATCATATCACCACTTTGGATTTGATATCCCGGTAACAGCCACTATACTCGGCGTTGAAGTAAGATACGATCACCAAGAATCTAGTGTGAACGATATCGATGGCGGAGTAAAGTTAAGAGTAACTAAACCAGATACTACATACGGAGAAAAGGATTCGTTGATCTATACAATTAAGAACACCAATACTCTTGGCTCCAATGGAGATACCTGGGGATTGTCATTGACACCGGCCGAGGTTAACAGCGATGACTTTACTGCAGACATAGGAGTCTACTCCTACATAACCAAGTCGATGACTGCCTTCCTATATTTCATGGAGGTTAGAATCATCTACTCTATACCAGCTGATTTCACAGGAGATGCAAACCTACTTAAGGCTGTACCAGAAACATTCACAGGACAGGCAAACCTAGGTGGATCTGGTTCCGGCCAGTTCACAGGTTATGCTAGTTTGTTATCTACCTTATCGGGACAGTTCACATCAGAAGCTAGCTTAGAACGTATAGGTCTTGGGACATGGACTGGTAATGCCAACCTAGAGAAGACAGAGGAAGAAACATTCCTTGGTGATGCAAGATTGTTAGGAGTAGGTGAAGCACAGTTCCACGGCAATGCGTACCTTTACGATAGCGATCTTAAGTTCCTATATGGAGCTTGGACATACGGCGCTACATATGGTGGCATAATAGACGGAGCAGGATATTACTTGGATGCGTTCACAGGTGACGCCAACCTATACAAATCCCAGGAACAACAGTTCCTAGGTGACGCAAGTTTAAAAACAGAACTAACAGGTTCATATACTGGAGATGCAAATCTCGAGAAACTAATAGCAGACACATTCACAGGTAGTTCATATCTTGGATGGAGAGTCTCAGGAAGTTACACTGGTGATGCTAAGTTACTGATAGTAATTAGTAACCAGTTCACAGGTGACTCCTACATTGATTACCCTAGCTTCACAGGCGATGCTAATTTCGGAAAGCTAGTTGAGGAAACATTCCTCGGCGACGCAGCGTTGTTCAAAGAATATCTTGGAACATATACTGGTGATGCAAATCTCACTGGAGAGCAAGCTACCACATACACAGGAGACTCCAACCTAATAGGAGAAGTCGTGGAGACCTTTGTAGGTGATGCAAGTTTGAAGAGTGAAGAGCAAGGAGTCTTTACCGGAGACGCTATTATAAAGACAGTACATACTGTCACCTTTACTGGAGATGCAAGTCTTCTATCAGTAATACTAGCTACATTCACATCAGATACGAACTTGATTTCGTTAGTAGCTGGTCAGTTCTTTGGAGATTCTAATCTGGTTAAGACTGGAGTGACTCTACCCTTCACTGGTGATGCAAGTATAAAGAGTGTTGAGGATGGAACCTTTACCTCAGATGCTTACTTCACAGTGGAAGCAGTAGAGACATTCGCAGGAGTAGTCGTACTAGAATCATTAGATCAGTTTGCAGGATTCGCTGGTACAGTGGATTGTGTAAGCGCAGCCGGAGCACCAGGATGGGGCTTAACCGGAATGGATGAGTTCGGCATAGAACTAGGAATATAAATTAATTAATACTAACTAACAAACATATGGCAACATTTGATGCAAGAAAAAACTTTGCCAAAGTGACAGTTTCCACAGGGTACGCAGCCGGTGCTACGAGTATCGTGCTTGCCTCTGGACATGGAGCTAAGTTACCGCAGCCTTCGACAGACAACGAATTCAATCTTGTCTGGTGGAATAACTCTGACTATGGAGATCCTTCTGATGATCCGAACAAGGAGATAGTAAGATGTACAGCTAGAACAACTGACACTTTGACCATCACTCGTGCACAAGAAAGCACAGGTGATTCATTAAAGAACATTGCCGCCAAGACCTACAGAATGGCGTTGACTATAACTGAGAAAGTTATAGATGACATCATCGATAGTCTCGGTGCTAGTTCTACAATATCTGTTAACCAGACTACACATGGATTCGCAGTAGGCGATGCACTAAGAAGCTCTGGAACAGACAACGAGTATGCGAAAGCGCTAGCTGACAGCGCAACCAATGCTGAAGCTATAGGTATGGTGACTACGGTTACTGATGCTGATAACTTCATCATCACAACAAGCGGGTTGATAGATGTAGCAGCGGCAGTTCCGTCAGCTACAGCAGGAGACGTTCTATTCTTAGATCCGTCTACAGCCGGTGCGGTCACTACGACTGAGCCTACCGTAGCTGGACAGGTTTCGAAACCGATCGGAATAGTAACAGCTGATGATACCGAAATGGTCTACGTGAACTTCAGAGGATCAATCATCTCAGATACAGACTTCCCATCACAAACTTACATTACCGTTAAGATGGGAACTGAGGCAGACGGTGACGACAATCAGACCTTCTCTCTTACTACCGGGACATTCACAGCAGGTAAGTATCTTTCAGTTTATAAGAACGGTGCTCTCCAAGAAGAAGGAGCAAGTGCTGACTATCAGACTTCAGGAACTACCATTGCAGTATTCAATTCAGTTGTACTAGACACAGATAAGATTACTTTGATAGTACGATCATATACTGTAGAGGGGATGGAAGATCCACTCACTACAGAAGGTGATGTTGTATATAGAAATGCAACTGTTCCTGCAAGACTTGCAATCGGAACTAATGGACAAGTGTTAGCAACTAACTCAGGAGCGACTGCTCCAGAGTGGATAGACCCAAATGTGAAAGCAACTGGTGCAGAGATTAACACAGGAACTGATGATGCTAAGTTCGCCACACCTAAAGCAATAGCTGATTCAGATTTAGCAGACAACCCAATGACAACTCAAGGTGACGTTGTTTACGGAGGCACAAGTGGAGCGGAGACTAGACTAGGAGTTGGGACAGCAGGACAAATACTTACTACTAACTCCGGAGCAACAGCACCTGAATGGGCTGATGCAGGAGGAGGAATGTGGACGCTAGTTACAAGTGGTACATTCTCTACCAACCAATCTATAACTGGTTTGGATGGAGACTCAGATAAAATCTATAAATTGTTTATCAAAACTAATCATTCTAGTGAAACATGGTTCTATATGAGGTGGAACAATGACACTGGTAACAATTACTATGCTGGAACAAAGACAACTGGACTAGATGATGCAGTCGCAGTTGACAATAATGATGCCAGCACTGCAACAAGTTCGTTCCAAGATCACGAAGGTGGTCCAATCAAGATAGCTGAATATACAATTTATGCCGCTAGAAGCAATTCACAAAAGCAAGGCTTCACATCTTCTATTCTCACATATAAACAGTCTAGTGGAAGAGCCACAACTCAGATAACAACAGGAATGTATAGAGGTGCTGATGCTAATTTAACGCAGATAGATTTTGTTTCTACAGTTTCTGCAGGTAATTACTTCTTGTATAAACTATCAGATTTATAATAAATTAACTTAACAAATATATGTCAACAGTAAAAACAATATCGACATACCCACAAGGTGGGACCGGCCAGGACACACTTGGTACTGCTGGCCAAGTTCAAAAGGTGAACTCTGGGTCCACTGGAATGGAATGGGGATCTGCCGGCTTGCTAAATGGCTCTGACTACTTTGGCACTGGAGCCGATGGATCGGTAACTATATCATCCAATACAACACTAACAAGCGACATGAACTATTCGTCCCTAACTGTCGACGCTGGATATACTCTCAACTGTGATGGGTACAGAGTCTTCTGTACAGGAACAGTCACAGTAAATGGATCGATAACAAGAAACGGGAACGATGATGCAGTGAACGGAGGCAGTTCAGGTTACTCAGCTGGATACTATACTGGAGTTGGTGGAGACGGAGCTACAGCCTTAACCGGAAGTGGACCTCTAGGAGGAGGTCTCGGCGGAGTAAAGGGAGCCAACGGAACAACCTCTTATAACAATGCTAATGCAGCAGCTGGTGCCACTACAGCTTCTGGTTATGGTTATCCCGGGGCCAATGGAGGCGAGAGTGGAAGAATGTCAGGTGGTTATTCAAGGGGGACTGGTATAGGTGGCCCAATAACTAAGAACTGGGGAGTACCATTTGATCTTCTCACAGTTCAAACAATGATGATGCTCGACTTCGGTGGACAGCCAGGTGGCGGCGGCGGAGGCGGCGGATACAATACAAGTGTTCCAGGCTCAGCTGGTGGTGGCGGAGGATGTAATGGTGGAGTCATTTACATAGCAGCTAACGCAATAGTCGTTGGAGCTACTGGGATTATCCAGGCCAACGGATCTGATGGAGGTAACGGAGGATCACAAAGTAGCAGTGGCGGAACTTCAGGCTCAGGCGGAGGCGGAGGAGCTGGAGGAAACGGTGGAGCAATCTACTTGATCTCAAGCTCATACACCAACAGCGGAACAGTCGAAGCCAATGGTGGAATAGGCGGAACCAAAGGACTTGGTAGAAGTGGAGGAACACTCTCTCCAGTACTAGATGGTTTGCCTGGGACAAACGGATACGACGGTCTCTTAATTCAAATGACTGTTTAATAATTAAATAACTTAATAAACATATGGCTAATTCAAGCTTTGTAAAAGGAACAATCGAAACGCCTGTCTCAGCCGCAAATGGTGGGACAGGTCTTGACGCTCTCGGCACAGCTAGTCAAGTGTTAGTAACAAATGCTGGAGCTACTGCTATAGAGTGGAAGGATAATATCAAGTGGCTTGTATTCAATTTGGTAGAAGCCGCAACTGATTGTGCGACAGCTACGAATATCTTCGGTGATTTTGTTTCACCGATAGCAGGAACGATTCTCCAAAATGATGCAACTCCTTTCTATTTGTATGCTACCAACTCAACAGCAGGAACTGTCGGAACGATGGTAGTTGATATCAGTCTCAATGGGACGAGCATAATGACTACTAACAAGTTAGACTTTGATACGACAGAGAAGACTACCACCACAGCAGCTACTCCTCCGGATCTAACGACTACAGCATTGGCAGTCGGGGACATCATAACTATTGATATAGACTCCATCCATACTACAGCTGCGAAAGGTCTTGTAGTATATATGGGGATAAGAGAATAAATAATTAAGTATAAAAATCTATGGCTTTAGAAGATTTTACAACATATAACGAGTCAGACCCCCAGGGTAAAATTACTGTAACTTCTACAAAAATTGATGTAAGTGATTTTCAACAAACTGGTACATCTTATGTTGTCAAGGATAAAGGTGCCGACTTTTTTGATGCTTTGAATATCAATTTTGAGATGTATGTTGACTCTACTTCTGATGATTATATTTATCTTCCGATAGGTATAGGGAACGCAGGTAACAATAATATAAACAACTTTGCATCTACAGACTTCTACATGAGAGGATCAGACTTCGCAGGAACGTGTACTTTTCAGATCCATCGTGGAGGTGTTACTGATGCCTCTACCGGTCTTAGTTTAAGTACATTATATTATTGCACGATATCAAGAGCTGCTGGGAATGATACTGTTAGTATAAAGATTTATTCTGATTCTGGTAGAAGTACATTAGTTGATACAATATCAGTGTCAGGATTCGGTACAACAAAATGGAGATACCTATATGGGTTTGTCAATCGTGATGTGAGCGATGCTAATAGAACTGTTGGCTATATTCAGAATATGGAGATAATAGAACCAGCTGCGTTCATGCCTAGTATGGCAATAATTTAATTTTTAGATATAACTTATGTACGGAAGGCAGCCATATGGCTCACAACTCTATGGGGGCTGGCTGTCGAGTGAAATCACTCACGCCAGTTCCTTCTCAGGAGACGCGAGCCTTAGCAGGGTCGCTACTTCTCCATGGAGTGGTGACGCAAATCTAGTAGGCGCTACCTCTGGTACATACTCTGGTTATGCGAACCTGATCGGCAACGTGTCGGGTTCGTTCACTGGTGACAGTTCTTTGAAACAAATAATATCAAATACATTCACAGGTAATGCAAACCTAAAGAGAATAGTACTTGAGACTTTTACAGGAGATGCGAACTTATTGTTCATACCGACTGTGATGTTCTACTCTGATGCCAGCCTTGAACTTAAGAGAGGAGACACCTTCACTGGTGATTCATCTATCCAAAGAGTAATTGCTAGCACCTTCACAGGAGCTACCAACCTTTATGGTACTGTTGAGGAAACGTTCACAGCAAATGCTGGGATCAAAGGAGTTACTCATGACTTCTTCTTATCCGATACAAATCTATTAAAACTTGGAATAGAAGAATCATTTACTAGTGACTCTAGTCTAAAGATCTTAATTTCAAATACGTTCACTGCAAACGCCTCCTTGTTATACGTCGGATCTGCCACGTTCACTGGTGACGCCAATCTTTATGGACTGGTTTCCTTGGTCTTTACCGGGAATACAAACCTGGTTAAAAACATAGAGACTAGCTTCACAGTTGATGCAAACTTTAGAAGAACATTCGATACTCCTATTGTAGGTGACGCCTCACTCTTACGTGTGGTTGCAGGTTTGTACACTGGTGATACTAACCTAGTAAAAGAAGTCTCATCCACCGTAACCGGAGATGCTAACCTCACAGGGGCTATTTCAGGACAAATAACAGGTGACAGTAACTTGACAAAGGAGAACATAAGTAGCGTAATCAGCGCAGATGCGAGTATTCTCAGACATATAGTTGCATTCTTCCACGGCGATGCCAATCTAAAAGCGAACCCAAGTTCGTCTTTCACTGGAGACGCTAGCCTTAAGGGAACCCAGGACGGATTAGTGGCAGGTGATGCAAATCTCCTGAGGACAATAAGTGCACAACTTACAGCCGATGCATCATTGCTTGAAGTTATCAACGGTTCTTACACAGGTGACTCTAGCTTGAAATCACTAGAATCTGGTTTATACACAGGTGATTCTAACCTAGTATTAGCGGATATCTCAGATACGTTTACTGGCGACAGTTCTCTCCTAGAAATTATCCACGGTTCATACACAGGTGATTCTAATCTAGTACTCAATGTGGAAAACTCCTTTTATGGAGACGGTAATATCTTAAGGATCCCTACCGTAGAGTTTAATTCTAATGCTAACTTGAAGCGTGTTGTCGCTGGAACTTATACTGCAGCGGCAAGCTTACTCCGGGCCATCCCGATAACGTTCACAGCAGACGCGTCATTAAAGGCAATAGAAGCAAATTCCTTCACGGGCGATGGAAGTCTGTTAAAATACATAGCCACTACATGGTCCAGCGACGCCAACTTAATCGGCAATGTGGCAGTGCAGTTCAGCGGAGATGCATCAATTAAGCGTCAAGTAACCACTGCATTCACAGGAGACTCCAGTTTGAAAAGTATTATTACAACACAGTTCACCGGGAACATGTCAATACTTAGGACCGTCGGTGAAGATGTTACTGGTGATACCAATTTGTTACGCACAGTAACAAACAGTTACTCAGGAGATGCAAGTCTACAGATCTTAATTGATAATGCTTTCACAGGAGACAGTAGCTTATTACGATTGTTGGCTAACCAGTTCACAGGAGATGCTTCCTTACTGAGAGTGATCCCAGGTTCTTACACAGGTGATGCGAGCCTACAGATAGAACTAAGCAACACATTCACAACTGACGCTAGTCTGTTGAGAGTTCTTAGTGTCCAGTTTACTTCAGACTCTAACCTAGTTGGAGAAGAAGTAACTACATTCACAGGTGATGCTAGTTTACTAAGGATAGTAGACGCTACATTCACAGGTGACGCAAGCCTTCAGATCCTAATAGCTAACTTGTTTACCGGGAATGCAAGCCTCCTAAGATTGCTAGAGAATCAGTTCACTGGTAATAGCAACTTGCTTAGAATTGTAGAGCAGACGTTTACGGCCGGGTCAAACCTTATTGCCCTTCTCAGCGGCACATACACTGCCGATGCTAGCCTGCTTAAAGTTCTACAAGGAACATTCGTAGGTGAAGCTAACATCAGGAACATACTAGATGCTCCATTCTTTGGTGATGCAAATCTATACACAACTGTAGCTGAAAGCTTTACAGGTGATGCTTCTATTACCTACATAGCGGTAGAACATTTCACAAGTGATTCCAATTTAGTGGGATTAGTTTCCGATACATTCACATCGGACGCTAGTCTCAGGATTGGAATTGAGCAAACGTTCTCTGGTGATGCAGTCTTGAAATCAGAAGAGACAGCAACATACACTGGAGATTCTAACCTGAAGAGAACATCTATATCTCAAGCCTTTAGTGGTAATACAAACTTACTAAGACTCCTATTAAACCAATGGTTAGGGGAGGCTAGTTTGAAAGTAGAGATATCAGATACGTTCTCTGGTGATAGTAGTCTCAAGGCGCAAGTCGTAGACTCTTTCACTGGTGATACATCTCTTGAGAAAAGCGTAGAGAATGAAGAGGTTTCAACCATATGGACAAGTCCTAGTGGGACTGGTTCAAACAGTGATTGGACTGATCCTACGTACGCCTACTCTAGCGACGATCAATACGCATTTGCTACGCAGAGCGGAGTTGGAGAGAAGTGGCAATCCTACCATGACTTCGGATTCAATATCCCAAGTAACGCCACCATCCTTGGTGTCGAGGTAGCGATTGAACATTTCGAATCTAGCAACGTTGATGCTGACGGTGAGGTTTACCTACGTGTAGTTAAGCCTGACACTAGCTATGGGGAAAAGACAGTTGCAAAGATTACAAGTGAAAGCTCTGTGATCTACGGCTCTATCTCCGATTCATGGGGACTGGCCTTAACGCCTAGCGATTTGAATAGCAATGATTTCATCATCGACATCGGTGTAGAATCATATGCTGCCAAATCATTGTCAGCTTATCTCGATCATTTGCAGGTCAGGATCACTTACTCTGTTCCGTTGGAATTGAGGGGTGACGCTTGGATTGATCATCCACACGAAACATTCTCGGGTTCTGTAGACCTAGATCTACCTGCTCTTCCTTGCAAACATACTTCGTATGCTGCAATGGGTGGGTTCATGCTAGGAGGTTTCCTAGGCGGTTGTGTAGAATTTACTACCACATTCGCTGGACACTCAAACCTAGTAAAGGTTGAGGCGAGAACTTATACTGGTGACGCGTACCTAATAACACAGGTACTAGGAACCTTTAGTGGGGATGCTAACCTCAAGACTGAGATTGCCACATCCTTTAATGGCGATGCTTCGTTGAATAGATTACTTGATAATCAATTCACGGGTAACGCTAATCTGGAAGGGACTATTGATGACAGCTTCACTGGCGATGCCAACATAGTAGGTTCAGAAACTAACCAGTTTACTGGTGACGCTTCACTACTTGTCGTGCTGACGTCTACCTTCACGGGTGACGCGAATCTACTGAAGACGGTCATTAATACTTTCACAGGTGATGCTAGTTTAACTGGCGAAACTGTGAATGCATTTACAGGCGATTCAAGCTTGAGAAAACTCATCGGTGTTACGTTCACTGGTGATTCTAACCTCGAGCTCGGCATCTCTGGAACATTTACCGGAGATGCTAGCTTGCTGGTTCTACTTCAGAACCAGTTCACAGGCAACGCGAATCTTACTAAATCGATTACCGATTCATATACTGGAGATGCGAGTCTTCAGGCTGAAGGTACAGAGGAGTTCACAGGTGACGCGAACCTCCTAATCGTAATCTCTACTAGTTATACTGGAGATGCGAACCTGAGGAACACCTTCGATACTCCATTCTTCGGTGATGCAAACTTGCTTAGAACAATCGGCGGATCGTTCACAGGTGATTCTAACCTGACAGGCGAGCAGGAGAACACATATACTTCAGACGCGAACCTTAAAAGGATAGATATTACTTCAACCGTTACAGGTGACGCTACCATAACGGCTGTAATATCTGCACTGTTCACGGGGGACGGATCACTCGTACGAGAGATAACCTCCGAGTTCCGTGGTGACGCGAATCTGATTGGAGATGTGATCAACACATTCACCGGAGATGCGAGTCTCGCAATCACACTGGCCGAGACATTCACTGGCGATGCAAGCATACTGATACTCTTGCAGAACCAATGGACAGGTAATGCCAACCTCGTAGGAGAAGTAACTGGAACCTTCACAGGTGGAGCTGCCATCCAAGGAGTAACATCTAGTTTCTTCACAGGTGATGCAAGCATCCTACGATTACTACAGAATCAATTCACTGGAAGTGCTAGCTTGTTATCAATCGAAACAGAAACGTTTACTGGAGATGCAAACCTATACGGCACAGAAGCTGGAACGTTTACAGGTGATGCAAACCTTGGATATGAATCCGTACCAGGATCATACACAGGTGATGCTAACCTTATTAAAACATTAACAAATGTATATACGTCAGATGCAAATCTGACAGTAGTAAAAGCCCTGACTTATACTGGCGATGCATACTTTATCAAAGAGAATGCAGGACAGTTCACGAGTGACGCCAATCTAACTGGGGCAGCAGCAGTCATCTTTACAGGAGATGCTAATCTGAAGACAACTCTAAGTCTGATATTCAGAGGGAATGCCTCACTGAGTCGGATCTTAGGTGGAGTCTTCACATCGGACAGCAGTCTACTACGAGTAGTTCTTGATGCATACACATCTGATGCCAACTTATTTAAAACAGTTGGTGGTACATTTACAGGCGACGCTAGCTTGCTAGCCTCTACTATAACTGAGACGTTCACAGGTGATGCATCATTGGTCGAAACTATTCCAGGCTTGTTCGACGGTGACGCTAGTCTTATACGAATAGACATAAGCGATACCTACACTGGCAACGCCTCCATGGTCTCAGTTGAAACAGACGGCTTCGCAGGCTTAGTAGATGCAGATGCAACTACTAGCGGCGGGTTCGCTGGAACTGTAGATCTGGATAACCAAACACAAAGGCTTGGATTTGGAATAGCCGGTGGCCTACAATATCCACTAAGAATATATAAATAAATATATGTTACACACCACAAAAACATTTGAATTAGGAAATACAATCTACTTTGAGTGTGTCTACCGGAACACTATGGGTGTTTTAACTGACCCTGACAACCCGGACTGGCAGATAACTACTAGGCGAGGAGTGGTTGTAGCGAATGGTACCTCAGAAGGAGGACCGTTCAAACGATCGACTGGCCTATGGTATATCTTCTGGACCTCTGATCAGGTCGGAGACTATGTCCTAGAGTTCACGGGCGAGATGGGAAGCCATCCCGTTAAGATTAGACGTCCCTTCAAAGTGCAAAAGACTGCTGCAATATACTAGCTAATTAACTATATATACTAACCTTATGACTACAGAAATCATAAAGGGAGTTATAGCTGTAATTGTTTTTGCAGCTGGAATTACCTCTCTGTTTGTTGGGGATGGTGGTGCGCAACAGTACCTAATCCCATTAGCCACATTTGTATTTGGCTACTACTTTAAGCAATCAGTTGAACTACCTATTGCACGAAAGATTGCCTCACGAAAACAATAAGATATATGTAGATGCGAACTTAAGTTCGTGTCT
>Ga0164315_10000101_pt1 | contig 47078 bp, 86 predicted proteins | sample GuaBasSedimGuay6_FD_113737 | JGI IMG/M metagenome (GOLD analysis project Ga0164315, IMG submission 113737) | Subseafloor sediment microbial communities from Guaymas Basin, Gulf of California, Mexico - Guay6, Core 4569-2, 0-3 cm | ecosystem: Environmental > Aquatic > Marine > Hydrothermal vents... | reverse complement strand
TAGACCATCCATAGCGCGTACTTCAACATGGAGACGTTTTACAGCACCGTTGTCATCAAAGTCACAGAACTTGTAATTAGCCCAGCCATATTTGTTTCCACCGGCATGGCTACTTACCTCGTCTCTAACCTGACGCATATTATTGTGAACAGCAGAAATTCCAAGAACTGATACCCTGAATTTTTCCCATCTAGTAAGACGATTGGGCTCATTCAACCCAGAAGTCATCCAGGTAATTGCGTTTTGATATCTTCTGATCAGCTGATGGAAGTTAGCTAAAACAATTTCTGGTAGACTTCTTTCCATTTCACTGATTTTTGAACTATTGCTACCACCAGATCCAGGAACTTTACCGTAGTAACTGGCAAGACCGTGCATATGGATACTGCATCTTTCATTGATATAGGCACCACGTTTAACAGAAGTGTCAATAATATCTTTAGCCATTCTGTAAAATTCCCAGTAATCAACTCGCCTTCCGGTAGTAATTACTTCCATTCCTTTCTTACCAAGCAAAGAACCATCAGTGGTGACATTATGTACACCTGAAGGACTTATAACACCGTAAGAACCGCTGGGATTAAAATCGTTGGTGCAGGATTGTCTGATGGAATCAGGATTTTTGTTAGGGTCGAACCTGTAAACACATGATTTACAATCCAACTGGAATTCTTTACAAGTAAGGCACGCAGCCATATTATTTGAACAGGCGATACCAATACATGTAAATTTATAATCTTTACATTCCACACATTTTTCAATGGTGCAAGAATCTGTTTTAAAATTAGCACATCTATCAACGTTAGGTACAGAAGAACAAGTCTCTTCATTAAGACACTTAGTCCAACAATCTTCTTCATCAAGCCCATATTTTACACAAGGACAGGTGAAACTCAGGCCTTTACAAGAGCCGGTAGTTTTGTCAGGAAGATTAAATTCAAATTCGGCACCAATCTTCAAAATTCGACTAATATTTAACTTCCAATAACTAACTTCTTGCGCTGTTAGTTGTGTCCTCATTGGGTGATTGATAAACTCCAATGCCTTGTTCATAAAAATTCCTCCAGTTAGTCTCTATATTGTTGTTGTATTGAATATTGGCGTCTATGTGGTGAAAGAATGCATTAAGTTCATTCTTACGTTCATTGAAACCAATCATATTACTTACGTCATTATAAATAGTATCCAAATACCCTTTAGCTGCACTAGCATCAGGAGAACACATGAGGGTATACATCTCTCTAGTGGTTAATATATTTGGATAGATTTCCTTCAATCTTTCATCATTGTGCATCCAATAGAGTTGCTTAAAGCCGTTAGTGTACATTTTAATTTTACTAACGATGTCCTCTGCAACAGTTGCTCCAAGGGCAATTAAGCCTTGAGTTAAGATTGGGTGTCTCAACATGCTACCTCCAGGGACTCTGTATTCCAAAGTTCTAAAATCTAATCTAAAATCATTTGGTTTTCCATAATTAACCTGTATATTCGCACGTCGTTTATAGTCTTCATGTTCTTCTAGCATTATTGCTGGTAGTCCAACAAAATAATCCATAGCTCTTACTATACGAAACATAAGTGACATTATATCAGGATTTCTTCCTAAGATGTCTTTTGGAAGTCCAAAGTGTAGATGAAATCCTGCGGTTGCACAAGCATTAGCACCTGGCACTGTAGGCAATCCAGTTTTATAACTAGAAGCAGCATGCATAATTACCTTAGTAGGATCGTATGCAGGAGATACATTTACGATATCTCGTGCGCTACACAAGAGTGCGTAAATATTATCTGTCAATCCCTTAGCTGTTAAACTTGGGTTAGGGCGTAGTTCAGCAAGAATACCATCATGACCTATCTCTCCCCATTTTTTGAAGAAAGCGTTGGCTCGAAGTATCTTGTGGTTGTCACTATCTATCAGAAAGAATTCTGGATCACATCCAAGAGTAATTCCTTTTACCTGCGATATGCTATGATGTTCTGTTGTTTCTAGATTCACCATATTAAATATCGATTTAGTGACATAACACACTCCCCCATCCTGCTCTGCATCGTTTTTGAATGCGGCACCAACTGTTAAAACCACGGGGTCGTTAGTAATTGAAGTCAACGTGAACTGTTGTCCTATCTCTAGGCCAAGGTTATTTCGAAGATCCGTTGGAACCCTCAACATACTATTCTCATTTCCATATACGCCAAAATGTTCCGCCATTGTTTCTGAAATTTTTATTCTGATATTATTCATTGAAGCCTCTCTGTGCTGACTTCTGATTTATTAGTTTATTTTTTGAAGTGATCTTCGAAAGCAACGGTCTCAAGTCCCAACTTTTTATACACGTTGCTTCTACACTTTCCATGCTTAGAGTAGAATTGGTTCTTAAAGACTCCAATATTCTCATCTACATATTCAAATACAAGGGCATCCTTTTTATCTTTGTGAAACCGCTGTACTCTACCGATTAACTGCTCTGCTCTAGATTCAGTTCTGAAAGATGTTGTGATAAATAGCCTATTGAGAAAATCAACATCAAACCCTTCCCCTAGTAATTCAGGTGTAGTAATTAGTACCGTTATCTCATTATTATTAAATGCTTCAATTTGAGCATCTATTATTTTTTTACTATAACTACCAGTTGCTATACCTGTCTTTGGCCATTCTTTTTTTATCATATCGTGTAGTAAATCGCAGTGAATTCTACGACCTGAAGAGACGATACAGAAGTTTCCTGCCCTAGCCTCTCGAACCACATCGTTTTTGATCCTCGTGTTTCTTTCTCCATTAAACACTACAAACTCCTTAAGAATTGTAGCAGTATTGGAAATGTTTACTACTGGACCGTAGTTTACACTACAATATAGAATCTTAGGTGCTATGATTCCTTTATGCTTGACGACCTCATTCTTTGTAATTTCAGCTCTTTTAGGACCAATACTTTGAAACATTAAAGTTTCTAGTCCATCTCGTCTATAGTCAGTAGCTGTGAGTCCGTACATAAAATACGGATTAAGCTGTGAGATAACAGAAAAGAATGTAGATGCTGGACAATGATGAGCCTCATCAAGGATTACTAGTCCAAAGTAATCCTTCAATTCTATTAATTTATCTATATTACGTATTAAAGTTTGTACCATTGCTATAGTAAATACTTTACCTACGCTCCATTTACCACCACCGATTAACCCTATGTCTTCTTCACCATCTAGGTTACCAAGAAACTCTACACTACGTTCGTGTGTTTGTTTGAAAAGTCTGTCTGTGTGTGTTATCCATAGAGTAGGTTGTAACAATATAGGTAACAAACTCAAACCCATTACAGTTTTACCACTACCAGGTGGTGCAACTAAAATACCTTCAGGACCAGCTGCTAGTAGTTTATCCACCGCAGGTGCTTGGTATGCTCTATAGACTATATTAGAACCATCAATATAACCCAAATGACTCTTTATTGAACGTTGGTCTTTGATTTTAGTCTCAAGACCAAGCTGCTCTATTAGCCCAAATAATTTCCCTCTCATTCCACGTGGTATGTACATATCACTGTTATCATCAAACTTAAAATAATTGATGAATTCATCCATCTTATATACACTCTTACCTTGTTTAATGGCTTCCAAGTACTGAGGGTTCTTATGAGTTAACAATTCAATAAGAATTTCTTTAAGCGTGTTGTTCGGTTTTTCGATTTTGATTTGATTGTTCAACGTTATTAGCAAGTATTCTTGACACCTCCTTTCTGAAGTCTTCATTGTCACTCATTATAACTGTGACTGTTGGTACTACTTTTACCTTCTTTTGTCTCTTTCTTCCCCAAGTTCTCTTACCACTATTCTTAGGTCTAGAAACTATCAGAGATTTATTATTAATATTCTCTGCAGCTGCCTGTAACTTAAAAAGATTCATACATTTCATTACTATATGGGCTGATGCTTCACATCCATTACAACAATCTGCTTCACAAAATACTTTTCTAAAACAAGCAGCACCAATTCCAGAGCCAACAACATCTGCTTCAGCTATAGAAGCCATGATTCCATTTTGGTTGACTAGCATTTCTGGTACATGACTCATAAATTTACTGGGATTCTTTTTATACAGCTTATTAAAACAAAATTTAGGTTTAAAACCATAGGCACATATGTCACAAGCTTTACAAACTGCTATCTTAAATTTGTGCTTGTCCATCTTTTTGTTTCTTCTTTTATTTCTTCCGCCCATGTTAGCCTTTATACGCTTCTTTTAATGTTTTCCCTTCAGCATCTCGCCAAAATACCCAACCACTCTTTCTCTTGATTTGTGAGAAAATTTCTGCTGCGGCTGATAATGAATTAAAGCAACGCCCTTCCATTATATCATCATTGCCAATACGTTTGACTTGATAACTGCGAAGTTTTGTCTCAAGGATTATTTCTCCTATATCATCCACCTCACCGTGTATTTTTGTACCTACAGGAATACCATCTTTATTTATTATTTCTCCACTAGGCATAAGAGACTTGACCACATCGGTTAAGACTTGTACCTGCTTCGATAGTCTTTCAATTGCTTTTTTATCATCCTCATTCATTGATTACCCCCATGGGGATGGGATCACTCCCACCCCCAGTAATATTTTTGGAGATTACTGCTGAGATGAGCCCCAATTAGCTTTTGCAAAGATAAATTTTCTCACAAAGAAACCATGGTGGGTCTGGCCGTTTGCTTCCCATGTTCTGTAGTAACCTGATACTGTCAGCGCCTTTCCTGCTTTGATATACTTCCTTGCAGTGTTAACGTGATGAGGGATATCAGCAACTATTTGAATGGGCTGTTCTGCATCACTGTACGAACCATCTGCCGCACGAAGTCCGTAGCTAGTCATGAGCTTCAAAAAGCCCCAAGCTCCATCACCTTCTCCAGCAAACGTAGGATCTTCCATAACGGTTCCACTCAGCAAACATTCATTTAAATCGACTGCCATATAGATATTCTCCTTTCTCTTGTGTATTTAATTATTTTATTAGGTTTGATACCTACAGCTATATCTATACACTTAAATAATGCTGCTGTGACTTCTCTAAAGCCATCATCTTTAATCAAGTTCAGTAGTCTATTATCTTTGGCTTCGTCAAGAACAGTGCGTCCACTATTATACTTACCTGACATAGTTAATGAAAATATTCTACTTGGTAGATCTACTACTGGAGCAGTTAAATTCTCCAACAATTCACATGCTTCTAGGTTAGATCGACTGACGAAATAGATCTTATTCTCCTTTCGAACTATCCTGTTTATAACGTTAGAACCTGTCTTACCTACTTTTTCATGAAACCCAACAAGATCATAAATCCCCATACCAGCTGCTTTATTTGTTATCACTTGACAGATAAATCTAGATATTTCTGGGTCGAATCCTACCTCTATTAAAGTGTTAAGTGCACCAGTACAAATTGCGTCGATCACTATGTCATGCAGTGATTGTCCACCATGTTTCTGCTCGAACACAGACTGTCCGGCCTTTTCGATAAACATCTCGATTCCGGCCTCTGTTTTACGAGTCACTTCAACGCCAGCGTTTTCCATGATACGCATAAGATTGTATGCCAGTGATATTACCGGCCCCGTCTGTGCTTTCACACCAGTTAGTTTTTCCACTATCATGGCTTGAGACTCTTTAGTCATAGCAGGGAATGGTGTAATACCATAATCATCTAGATCAAGACATAGTGTGTGAGGTGCGCCTTTACGATTATTTAACTGATTGATATGCACCCAACAATCCTCGTTAGGGGTAGTCCACTCTTGTCTTAGTATTTCCTTTGCTTCTGGTGTATGGAATGATGCCACATAAAGGACATCACCATCAAAATCGAGATTCTGGGATACCAAACTGTTGCCACTTACCCTGATAGTGTATCTACAAAGAGGATCTTTAGTTACGAAAACCTGTTGTGGTCTCACACCCATGAAACCAAGGCAAGGAAATCTTTCAGTGATAACAATATCACCATTACTTACATTTAAGATCTCGGCCATATCTTCATGGATCTGAATTGTGTGTGGGGGTAACGTAGTACTCAAAGTTGCAACGGCTTTAGCTGAGTAAGGGTATCTGACCGACATAGCAAGATTGGATATATCACCTTTCTTTGTACTCAAGGTATTAGCTATTCTTGCAAAATAAATTCCAATAGCTTTGTGTAGCATATAAAAATGCCTAGTTTCTTCAGGCTCTGCTATCAACCTCTTTGAAAACGTGATTATATTATTCAATAGTACAGCAATTTCACTCATACCATAGAGGCCTGAACCGTGTCTCCAACTACGTCTCAAGCTACCTGCAGGTACGTACAGTTTATCTGTGATGTACATGTTTTTGTATCTTTCCCAATTCATAGTTTCAGGTCTGTATACAAGAGGCCCTTCATAATTCTCATCTGATTTATGCCCTAATGCGGTTTGATACTGAACTGGGAGTTGAAGAATAAAACCATTTGCCATATAGAATTCATCAGCAATAGTACCTGTCAACGCTTCCTTGGTGAATATGGTACCACCTGTCTGGTCAACTTCCTTAATGTCACAAACACTTTTGGTGAGTTTGCCTTCAGGGAACTTGTACATTTTACTTCTCAGAATATTGAAACGCTCTTCAATATGCTCAGTACCCTGAGTATAGGATAATACTTCTCTAATAATGGCATTGTCATTACCGAATCGAGTCTCAAGTGCTTTGAACTCTACAGTAGATAGTTTCAAACCAGCAGTACGCAAATCTTTACCGTTGGTACGGATTGTAGCACCTTTGTCCCATAACTGATCTTCAACATCTTTGATAACTCCCCAAAATACTGGACCACACACAGCCTTAACTTTACCAGCGTAAGTGTCACATTCCCAAGTACAGGTATCATCAAATCCATATTCCTTCAAGGCATCTTTGATCTTATCAATCTGCTCAGGACCTGCTGCAGCATTGTCAGGGTATACTACAGGTTTTGGTGTAGATGCAACACCAGCAAGAGTACCAAAACAACCAAAGCCACGTCTAGATTTACTTACAATAGTAGATGTGGTGAATTTAATTGTCTTGTTTTGTGGTTTACGTTCATTTAAGTTATTCATAAGCAACTCAATAAGTTGCCCATGATTCTTTCTTTTCTCAATAGATTTAGCCGATACTATTGCATCAATACGACGTAACTTACCTGTGCCTGGGTCAATTGCCCAGCCTAAATCCATAAGTCTTATTACACCCTTGTTACCATGAGTGTTTGTCACTTTTGTTCCATCCTTAAGGAACCGTTTGAAGCCTACAATCACATTGAAAACTTCTTTTAAATTACCACCAACAGATATTTTGGATTTAACAATATGTTTTACCCAAACCTCGTCAGCCTTTATATTGCAACACTCTTTCTCTCCGTCAGTGCCTTGAGATATAGGTGTGCCGAATTTTAACTTTTGTCCTTCTTTAACTAGCATTTCTCCAAAACATTGAAGACGACGTTCACTAATAATAGCTTTGTTTGCGTGACAACTGTTTATAATTACTTGATCTTCAAATGTATCAGGAAGATCAACAAAAGCGGTAAACCAGTTCCAACCTTTCCTTGTAATACCTTTGTCTATAAGATCCTGTGCAGATTGAGACCGAAGAATAGGGAGTTCGTCGCCCTTCATCCCCAAGGTGGAGTATAGATTACGTTGAGGGTTATGATGACCAAGACCAAATACAGTGTAATTTCTTAATTCTTCGGTCAAGATGTAGTTCTTATCAGCAAGAGTGCCATCTGACAAACCAACGGAAGTCCATCCACGGTCGTAGTACTTCAGGTTTTTATTAACTTGATATTCCAATCTATCAGCAGGATTTTCAAGCTCTTCAAAAGCAGGGTCGATCAGAATAAGGCGGTTATTCATCATCCAGCTGTTCATATTAGTCTCATGAAGAGGCATTTTGTTTACCAGTTCATTGATAGCTTTCTGTAGACTGTATACAATTATAGCCATATTATCATTCAGGATTGAATACGCCAGTCTCTGAACAAACATGGTCTTCTTGTTTCCTGGAATTGAAACTATACCAGAGGGGTCACCTATAAAGATATTTTGAACAGCGGCTAGATAGGGGATAAGTCTGTCAGTAGGTACATTGAAGTGATTACATACAGCTCTCTCAACTTCGTTATTTTTAATACAAGTTATACCATTGTTAGTGTATGGTACAGGTACAGTAATGTTATGAACTTGATCACCAAAAGTGATAGTAAACCACAATGATTTATTATGCAAAGTGGTAGTCATTACAGCCTCTTTAAAGTCTTTTCCAGTAGCCTTTCCTTCAGTCTGTGTCCTAGCTACAAATTGAGATATAACAAGATTTCTTAAAGTTTCGATTTCCATGTCAAAATTATAAGAACTGGGTGACATATATTTTATCTCCTTGAATAAATACAATAAATTTTATTTAAAAGATGCGAACCTTTTTGTCCAAGCATCAACGTTCTGTTTTACTGGAATGAACTGATAATTACTTTTAGATTCCTTTGTAATTTCGAGATTATTGTTTACAAAATACCATAAGTTAGTATAAAGTTTTTGCCTGTTTAGCCATCTATTTGATAACTCTTTGGTCATAATATTTACTTCTTTGCGAGCTAATAGAGTTACAAACTCTTTTAATTTGGATATTAAAAGTAACTTTAAAACTTCGTTGTCGGCTATCGAGTCTATAAACTCATCGGACTGTTTTTTGTATAGTACACAATCCTTTAATCTTTGTGCGAATGCAGGGTAGCCATTAGTCATTTCTTCTCTTGCTTTGTTTAGATTACTTTGTTTATCAGCCATTATCATAGGATGCAATTCACCTGATTGTAAGATACTAGATGTCCAAGCTTTAAGGCTGTTCAAGTTTTTAGTTAAATCTATTTGATTATCAGTACGCATTAACACAATAGATGCAGTAGGTTTTTGTTTAACACCTTCCTTTTTAAAATGAGTTATGATTTTATCCGACATATCAATGCTTTTCTTTGTCAGATTGTTTAATGTTCTTTGAAGATGAACTATCTTCGAAGGAGGTGAACATGGTTGCACAATAGTTACGAATTTAGCTTCATTACGAGACTTATTTTCGAAACCAAACCTGTTAAAAACAATTTTAGCAGGGATTATATACATACCATGACGGGAAAAATCATGTGGAGTTCCAATACCTGCTACGAAACCTGTACTCCCCCTACGTACAGTGGAGCCAGGTTTCGTTTTAGAACTAGCCAATACAGTTATTTTATGTCCTTTCGGAATCATACTACCTCTCTACTGGTTATAACGTTTTTGTTCTGTTTTTCACAATGGCTTCGAGTCTTGTGTCTATTGCCTTATTTACATTGTATTCTTTGTTTTTGACCATTTTTTTAGTGTTATTCACTATTTTAAGCAGTTCTTCCTTATTAGGTACCTCTACTTCAGAAGCTTCTTTAAGTTTTATTTTGATGTAATCAAGGGCAGCCATTAATACGGTGGTAACCTTTCGTTGGTATTCCAACCTAGGAATAGTCAGACATGATTCAACCAATTTCAATTCATTTAATATACTGATACGAGCATCAAGATTACAAAAGTCATTGAACAATCTACCTGTTTCTCCATCATCCATAAGACGTTCAGTTTCTTTTGTCAGTCTAGAAAGCAAAGATGTCTTAGATTTGGGCCAAATATTTACCACTTTATGACCAGGTAACCCAACAGTCTGCATGATTCGATTGTTGGAAGGGTATATTGCTTTATCAAGCTCTACAGCTAGCAAGGCTCTAGCTAGTGTTTGACCTAAAAAACTTACCTCATTAGTGGTAGTTTCAGCCAAAATATTTTTTGTTGCATGCTTTACAACAGCCATATCAACCAGATGTTTTCTCTCAACATCTAAAGGAACCAAGAATTCCATCGGTACCCCAGGTAGTGAGAAAATTGGCGACAGGATAATATTCACATTAATACGTGGTTTCCCCTTTTTACCACGACGAATGGTAACAACTTGGTGGAAGACTACATTAGGATTATTATGATCCGGTCCCATAATATAGGAAATGTAACCTTCTGTTCCAGGAGGAAATGTACTGTCTTTAATTTCTTCACCTAGCTGAAAAATGGTGCCTGGAGATGATATGGTTGTCTGTAGTACATTTGTTGTAGTTTCAGGTGCTTTAACCGTTACAATTTTTTTATTTTTCTTTTTACTCATTTGTAAGTTCCTCTATAGTTATAAGTGATCCGTCTGTACATTCCAATGTCAATGAGAAGGACTTTCCATCTTTTGCAGGGTCTTCTGAAAAGACTATGACAGGTGCTGTGACCATCAGATGTTTTGCATAGGTTTCTTTAAGGGCGTCTGCTTCCATGTACCCCATGGCAGTTAGCGCTACAATAATATTACCCGTACCAGTTTGTTCAGTTGATTTAATGATCTCATCAAGTGCCAATGCAGTGTTTTCTAAGGTCTTTGTGCAGGAAGTATAAATTCTTTCAGCAACCGGCCAATTTGATGCAATTTTGATTGCTTCTTGTTCTGAACAAGCACCAAGTAATCTACCTTTAAAACAAAAACCTTCATCGTCCTTGCCGTCTGTTGCGGATTGCACTACCGTAATATTCACATTATGCTTCATTTATAGCTCCTTTGTAGTTCTTGACTTTTAGTTTTTATATCTTTTGCCAATTTTTCAAGCCTATCAATTGTTTCGTCATCTTCTGCCTCTGGCATCACTTGAAATACCGCCCCCAATCTGTAACCTAAAAACAGTTTAACATTGTGGATTGATAATTGAATCGGATACATATAATAACTTGAAATAAATAGATCTTTAGCTGTCAAAGCCTTTTCAATTTCTTCAGCTATCTTTTCAGGACCACCAGGTACCTTCTTAAAGAAATATTCATTATCTAAAGCAGGTGAGCTGTTACAATCAGGATTTTTAATAATTATATAAGGAGTACATCCCTTAAAATTATTAGGAATAAACATAGCAGATACCATAACTCCATGGTATATTCTTACATTATTCTCATCCAGGTTAGACCAAGATATATCTTCCAACTTATGGTTAACCATTTCCAAACTTGGTAGAGTATAAATCTCAGTAGCAACGGAATCAAGATCTTCATTGACTGTTACCAGATAAATTTCATCATCCATCACAACTCCTTGAGTATGTTGATTTGTTCATTGTCTTCTTCATTTAAATTAAAAGAAAGTCTGTAGAATGGTAGTACTGTTAATTTAGTAATGATATCTAGTAATAATGACCACTCTTTATTGTCAAATAGTGGTTTAATTATAGAACTCATCAACATAGCACCAATTTCTGCTTTCTCTAAATCTCCAACTCTATTCGTCTTTGCCTTATCAAGAACAAGTATACCATCTAACTGTTTACTTATAGTACTTGTTATTTCATGTGTTCCATGTAACCAACTACCATGTACGCAAGGGTGACCGTCTGTTGTGACAATAGTTCTATCATCACTGATTATTTGTGCCCCCTGATTAGCCAATATTTTGGATAATGTGCTTTTACCAGCACCAGATAGACCTAATACTAAATAACATTTATTATCTATTATTATACTATTACCATGAATCAACATACCATATCTAGGCAACAGTAGTCTAGATAGTAATATCTGGTCAGTACTAAATATACTTAGTGCTGGGAAATTAGCATTGGATAGTTTTTCTTTAGATATGCCCATAATATAACTGAAGTTTTCAGTATGACTACTATTATAAATACTAATTACTTTATAAGGTAGTACATGATCTCTAAAACTTTCATACTTATAGAACCATGCAGTGTCATTTTGCCTGATCTCCCAATTTAGATCCTTAATTTTTAATTTAGATTTCTTTGTTAGTGCTGACCATGATGGACATAAGTCAAATTTGTATCTAAGTGTGGCGTCATAGTGAGTGCTATCTATTTTAAACGGCAGAAATTTAGGGTCGAACATACACCCAAAGGTAGCATCTTCGACCCTAGTTTTGATATTTATGTTTGCAGTTGAATAAATTACTTGCATAAATTTCCTTTAAACGCTGCATACTGATTGCAGGTTTTAAGATAATTTAACATTTGTTTGGAACAATAACTCCATTTTAATTCTTTATCAACATGGGCAGTCTCTGCCTGTGCTAGAGTAAGCAGTTTAACTGGTGTTTTTGGTGAAAGACACATTGTAACATGTTTATTCATCTTAAAAACATACATCTTAATAGTTCTTTGTGTACTACCAACTGCTTCTACTGTAGTTTCGGTCTCTGTGAGCAGCTTAAGGTTATCAAAGTATTTAGTTTCAATACCTAGTGTTCTTGTAAACTCTTTTGATAACTCAACTTCAGGTTCATCCTTATCAGGTAAAAAGATGAACGTTTCAGCAGATAAAGTAGCTTGTGAAGAGACTGAAAATCTTCCAGCCCCTTCCGAAGCCACAACTAATCTACCATCAGGCGTTATTATTGCGCCGATTGTATAAGTTGCTTTGTGTCCCATTGTTCCCCCGCGTATTTGTCAATGATATCTGTGAAATGTTCAGTTTCAATGAGATCTTTTGCAAGTTCATGGAACCATTTATACCCCTCCGAATCTTTTGACATCATTTCAGGATGATATTGAACACCAGCAGCATCAATATGCGGTAAAATAACAGCTTCCGCTTCTAGTTCTGGGGATTCTGTCTTCAAATCACCGTCACCAATATATTGAGCCGAACGTCTTTCCTGTGCCCATCCAATAATAATACCCTCTTCTGGAGGAATTACCATCTGGTGGTGTAAAGAATTGACAAGAATTAAGCCTTGTTTAAGTGTTTGCATGGGGTGTTTTGTTCCGGTGTGTCTATCAACATGATGATACATTTTTCCACCTGCCATCACGTTAAGGAACTGAATTCCACGACAAATACCTGTCATTCTGATGCCATTTTCTAGGGCATGCTTGTATATTTTTGTTTCATAGGCATCACGTTGCTCGCAATTGAAACATAACCCATCAGGGCTTGTTTCGCCGTATAATGATGGAGTCACATCTTCGCCACCAGTAAACAATATCAGACTATAATCATCTGGGTGTTCTTCCGAAAGAAATGCATTGGCATCTGTGACAATTTCACCTAATCCTTCAACCGCAGAAGCATAACTATTACCAAGTACTACGAGAATCTTAGACATATTTTTTTTCTATCTCCTTTCGAGAGGTATTATTGGGGCATTGCAGGTGTAGTAGTATCGGAATCTTCTATGACGACTATTGTAACCTGGGCAACCTGGGTTATTGGGATTGTAATTGTTTCGGGAGAATTTTCGAAAGAAACAGCATAACAAGGCTGTCTCATCAAGGCTCCTTCGCCGAACTCGTGTTTACAGTGCTGAATTTTTGCAACTGGTGGAAATGCTGGGTTGTTCTCTGCATCCACACATGGAGTGCCGTCGTTTTTGAGTGGGTTGTCACCGACCCTAAAATAAGTTGCAGCAAAAGACGCTTTAACGCCTGACATAAGTATTGAAGAAACTCTTCCTTTTTTGGCCATTGTGTTGATCTCCTTAAAATTTACGTTTTGTTGTTATACTTCCCCCAAACAACCTTGAAGTTTTATACTCTTCCTCTGGTTTTGGGTTTTCTTTAAATCGGTTTAGGTCGATATTATTTTTCCAACCTCTTGCCATCAATTTTTCTATTCTACCTACTATGGTCTGTTTGTAAACTTCCTTGATATTTAACTTTTCATTGAAATTTAAGACAAATTTTTCACAATCCTGTAATGCCCCAAAAATTACTTCATAAACATTACCAAAGACATCCATCATAATACCTGAACATCTTAAATCAACATTAACAATAATGTTTATTACACCAGAGTTATAAGACTTGTTATCATCCATAACTGTTTTTTCTTTTGAAGGGTTTGCTTGAATTAATTGAATTTCTTCACCTGATAAATTAATGAAAGTAATTACATTAGCTATAATTCTAGCAGAAGGACGTCTGTACCCTTTTGGTACTAATTGTGGAATGCTCGCCTGCTTTGTAACCCACCTTGCTGAATCATGAAATTTCTGAACCAGTTTAGGGTAATGTTCGTGAGGTACAGCTATATCAAGATCACCGCCAATGGGTTGATTAGCTAAAATATCTCTAAGTGCTCCCCCATATATTAAACAATCTTCAGTTAGCATTGATATAGTATCATCAAATTTTTCTTCCAAACAAGGTAACAACCATGGGGCATCAATCAATTTATTTTTAAATAATTCTTTAATTTTAGGAACTAACATATGTTACCCCTTTTCGCCAATATGTATTGTTATAAACGCAACATCTCCTAATTCATAGGTATTAAGAAGGACGTGTCGAAGTAACACCATAGCTTGAGGTTTAACAACCTTCGTACCAGGCGGTAATTCTGCCTTTAAACTAGCTACCGTCGGTTTTAATTTACTTAGAGTGATTCGCTCACTTCTACAATAACCGGATTTGCTGTTAATTCTAAACGTCCAATTTCTCATTTTATGCCTCTAACACATTTCCTGTAGTTTTGGGTTTGAAGAAGTTCCGAATAAGGCGGATATCTTTCAACTCTTCTGGGTGCCATTGAACGCCCATAATAGGTGCTCCCCAGTCATTGATTTTCATCGCCTCAATGATACACCAGTGGTTATTAATGTCCTTTTCTTTGGTGTTCGTCCCTTTAGTGGGTTGACGCACGCCACGAAGAGACCAGGCAACTAGCTCAAATCCACTAATCTTATGTATAACTGGCTCATCGGCTCCGTATTTTTTCATATCAAGGGAGGAATCTTTATTTACCTGCCCAAAGTTCAATACTGCTACCTGATGGTGCATACTGTTTACAGGTACCATTGACAGAGGATTGCGATCTTTTTCAGGAGTTAAGCCAAATAAGGAATCGGTATTGGCACGAACAAAATGGGAAGGGATACTTCTGCGGGTGTTTAGATCAGAAGTTTGAGCATGTTTCACCATGTGCTCTTCATAATCAAAATAATTGCATTCAGATTCAACTCTCTTCATGTATTCTCTGTACATAAGTTGAAATCCACGGCAGACACCAAAAATTGGTTTACCTTCCACACGAAATGCGTGAAATAATGCCCTTTCAGCAGCATCTTTAGCGGGATCAACGTTAAATGAGCTATAATTACTTAAGCCGTAGTACATGGGGTCTATATCTATTCCGCCGGCCAACAAAAGTCCATCAGCTATACTTGCTATCACGTTCGGATCGGTTTCCATAGGCACCAAAATCGGTTCAAAACCAGCGTCAGCTACATAGGTACAGTAAGCTGCATTTTGGCCACGACCGGGTGTTTCAGTATTACGTCCAGTATTATTTGTGGGAATTGCTATAATCAAAGGTACATCTCCTTTAGTTAAATATATTTATTGTTCGATTGCCCATGCTTTGGCAATGGAGTCAGTATTTCCTATTTTTGCTATACACTCTTCAAGATAGAATTTTGAATCTTCACTGAGATGGGATATCAAAACCTTTTCTAAGGTACTTTTAGCGTCTGCTACATCACCTTCATTGATAATTCTCTGGATATCTTGGGCGCCAACTTCTTCAATAATGGCGTTTAATTGATCTTTGATGATCAGTTCAACGACATCATCTGTCAAGCTAGAAATAAGCATGGACAACATCGGGCTCTTTGTCCAATAATTACTTAAAGTACGATATTCAACCCCATAGTCTGTAGCACGATGACATCCAGCTTTTCCATAAAGTTTTCGCCTTTCTATAGCTTCCGGTGAACTATCCAAAATTGTTGAAATAATCCCATGGAAAAGGTCCATTCCACGAATCATAGCAATTTTGCCCTGAAATTCTAAAAGGAACTGTGATTCAGGGTGAATGGGTACTCCATCTTCGTCTAGACAGCCAACATGTATATGACCCCCACAAGATCTGAAATTAGGGTTTGGGTGTCTTGGTGAGTCATTTTCAATCAATTCCCAGGCGCAATGGTCAGACGTACATCCAAATTCCTGAGCTTTTGGGTCTGCTAACTCAAGTGGATGAAATTCAGCTGAAGGTAATACTGCCAATTCAAATCCTTTGGGCAACACATCTATTGTATCAGCAAGTGTAGCCTTAAGATTAGCAATAAAGTCTTCTGTTTTATGGGCCGGTTTAATAGAGAACTCAACCGCAACATTATCTGATTGAATATTACCACCGTGTTTAAGTGGTATCGGATCATGCTTTCCGCCTTTAATATATGGAATTGCTGACACCAATGCTGATGTCTCCTTGTTTCGCATGAAGTATTCAGGGTCAGTACCTATCATTATCTTACGTTCTGCCATTATGCTTTCCTCCTTTATAAGAAATTATTTAGCATCCAATACGTATTGTTTTAGCCTGGTATGTAGAGCATCATTACCAGTGGCGCATTTGATCAATGTATCTATGCCACCGTAGCCAATCCAACATTTACTATCTTTTGGGGGGTAGTAGTCTTTTATATTTCCTGTAAACACTTTATCCATGTTTGACATTAAATTGATGATGTGATTTCTCACAGTACCGATATATTGATGGTCTCTGGTTTCGTTGATTCTTGCAAATTTTGTAAATTGTTCCTGTAATTCTTTCATAGAATCAACTTGAAGAGGTCCACTTTTGTAAGCTAAACGTAGAATTAAGCAAGACAGGGATATCATCTGGGGGGCCGCCATCCATCTAGCATCACCAGTTAGCATCCAGATACTATCATCTTCATACTGTTCATGCTTCACGGTAGTGATGACCGATGGTGTCCACCCAGCTGCTATTTCCAATAGGTTTAACGCCCTTTTACCAGAGAATATTTTCGCTTTCGCATCAGCAAAATTAACCTGGCTGTTAATACCCATCAGTAATCTGTAATTGTCAAAATCTACCGTACAATTTTTGGCATTAATAAAAGATGTGTTTTCAAATTTATGTAACACTGTTCTTGGTACTTCGGTAAGCTGTTCACGACAAGTGAGGAACCTAGACATTTGAAGACGTCTTTTAATACCGTCTTTTGTCCTTTCCTCATTTGGTCCTGCTAGAGCAAAATGAAGTGATGATGATGATATTCTAGCCTTATATCCATTAAGAACTCCATCAGCCGCCTTAATTCTAATAAGTTTTTTCTTTGTCGTTTTTTCTTTAGACATGTTGCCTACTCTCCTTTAATAATAATTTTTTTATCGTACCATTGAATTCTTTTGACCAGGTAGTTGCTTTACATGTACTAACAATACCTGATTTATCATGAAAAGCACCAATAGGTGTTCCCTCAAAATAGAGTTTTGAATACCCGTTCTCTCCCTCTTCTATGATATTATTATGTTTTTCAATAATGGGCTCTAACTTATCCCAAATTGATGCCAAGTATCTATCGTCATTATCCTTTTCATTTTTACCTAGTGTCAATGCTTCTAATACCCCGGTGATATCTTTATTTTCTTTAAACTCTATTTTTTTACAACCTATCCGTAGAAGAAAGGTGTACATTGATACAAGATAAGGAGTAGTCATCCACATTTTAGGACCGGTTACCGCCCAAACATGTTTGTACTTACATTCTTTATCCTCCTCAACCTTAATCAGCTTTGACAGTGGCTGTTTTGCTATCTCCTCGTAGTGATTAATGACCTTAATTGACCTTTGGAGACTAGGCAACAAATCTTCTTCTTTTTTTATGTTCTTTTTACTGATCAACATTGTCATGTTTTCTAAATCAAGATCAGGATTAACTCCTTTCTCAAAGGTAAAACCATAGATAGAAGATTTGGTACCAGTTAATGCGGTCCTAACAGCATCATGTAAAAAATCACGGCACTTGACCCATTTATGGCACTGTACAAAGGTATCTCCTTTTAGGTTTGCAAAGGAAAATTTCATATTAACCGATTGATAGATCTCTGCCAAGTTGTTTTTTGATTTAAACCAAACTACCTTTCCTGCTGACATATTTTCTCCTTATAAAAACTTAATGCAAATTCAAATTGCTCATTGTCAACTTGCTCAATGTGACTTAATAAATGTATAGGTTTTATTATCTTATGCATTTGTACGAGACCATCAATTTTTTTGTCTGCTAAAGCAAACAAAACCTGTGCCATTGGATGATGTTTGACCTTCAAAGCAAATTGTTTTCTAGTACGTAATTCACTATTGATAACGTATAATCCAGATAACTCACTGAGCAATTTATCATAATGTTTTTTCATTAACTCAATCATATTATCTAACACTGAATCCGTTTCTTCCAGTGCAGCTAAATCATGATTTAATACTAAACTGGCTGTTCCAAGAAGCCTATTACGCCATGTAGATCCTGTCTTTAATTCAATTTTGCCGCGTAGAGTTTCATTGGATGACTCCTCATCAATAAAAATTAAGCCCCTGATAGATGGATTTGTACTGGCTAACTGATTGTATGTTTTTTGAATATCTTTTTGGCTAAAAATACGTTTTCTTCTCGGCACTCGTAGATGGTAATGTTCTGCAATATTCTCCAACTGACATATATTCAGTTCATGGTTTGTTTCTACATTTATAGCATTCAACAGTACAATGTCGTAGTCTTTTGGTGATTTAAAATTAAATTCATTTTTTTGAATTATTTGAAAGCTCCAGGCCATGGAGTCTGTCCAATGAGTATTAAATAAGCAATCGATTCCACCAGAGTTAGCTGAATTTAAACAATACATAACTATCTGATTACATGTTGGGCCCCCGTTACAGATTGTATCACGTCCATGAACATCTTCTTCAGTAGTAATTAGATATGTATTAAAATATTTAGACAACGTAACCAATTTACCTGGAAACCATTCTTGAGCTTCAATTGGTGTGAGCGTTGATGGTATATCAAGCAGACAAAAGTTATCATCAATATGATATATCTGTTCAACACTTCTAGTTACTATAATCAGTTCTTCATTAATTAACATATTTGAGCATTCTTCTTGAATAGAATCAAAAAATTTAGGTTTAGCAGGACGTTTTAAATGTACCATTCGTTTGCCGGCAACTATAACTTCTTTAACAACGACATCATAACGAGTTTTTATTGTATTGATAAATTCATCTAATGAACTAGAATCTCTTAACAATGTCTCAATGGCTAAAATTACCATTAGTTATCTCCTTCCTGCACTACTTCTTGATTATTTTTTTCAACAAGCTTGATTATATTAATCTTTTTTTGATACGCAACATTAAATTTATATTGATGAGCTACAAATTTAGCTGTATTTTCATATACTTTAGCAATAAAGGACTTATTGTGTTTTTCGAAGGTAAACATAATTAAAGCTTTTGTAATATCGCCCTTGGCAGAAGTAAGTTTTTCAACCATAAGGTCACACCCTGCTTTAGTGCCAAATTCAATTTCATGTAATCTTTTAGGCTTTGTGGTTAAAAATTCATCCACTTGGTATAAGCCACGAAGATCCCCATTTAGGGTTGTTGGGTTGAATTGACTTCTAGTCTCTGCTAAACCTACCATTATAGCTAATGGTAGACCACTATTATAAGCTATAAATGTTATTGCAGTTGCTATTTCTTTAATCATTGGATCTGTTAAATTAGTAGTATTAGCAGTAATATAACTGTTCAAACATGTATCATCCACATCCAAAAGATCATTTCTTACTAACCATTTAACCTTTTTCAGTTGCTCTTGCAAGTGGTCTCTTTCTATAATTGTTTCAGCAAGCATAGATTCAATTTTAGCATGTTCTCCAATAACAGGAATAATAAAAACTTTAGCAATAACAAATACAAACGCTAGTATTGATACTACGCCTAACATGCTTACTATCATATTATCTTTCATAATTAATAATTCCTTATTATTTAATAAATGTCTTCAACTTATCACTGTTAACATGTTGAGATTTACCGATACCCAATGTACGAATGCCTTCTTTAGCACAGGAGTTTCTGTAATGATTAACATTTTTCTTTGTATGGTGCAAGGATGCTCTAAATCGATCCTTCCATTTAACTGTGTATGGAAAGATTTCATTAAGATTTGCCATTAATGGTACCCATGTGTGGATAGTTTCCTTTATACAAGCCATGTCCTCTTTAAGCCAGTTACTACCACTAGTACCAGGATGTTTTTGGAATGTTTTTGATAAGGTAATTAAATCGTTATAACTTTCAACATACAATGTTGCTGGATTTCTCATACCCGCTCGAAGTAATAACATCCACAATGACATGGTGTGACTTGATCTATACCATTTTGGAGATCCTTCAAACATTACCGTAGTTATATTTGTAGAATTTGGGTGTACAACATGAAATACCTTGGTTTTGGGTAATTTACACTCTTTTTCCAAAAGATGTATGGGTTTTAATACTTTGACCAGATAGGCCTTAGAAAGATGTTTAGGCAGTACACCAAAATATAAAAGTCTTGATTTATCCAAATTTTTGACTATATTTTTATCATTACTATCGTTAGCCAAGGCTGAAACAAAAGAAGTTACTACCTGCTCTCTACAAGTATAAATATTTGTTGTTTTTATTATATTTCCGATAGTGGAAAAATGAGTTGGAATTGAAATTTGGCCTTTATAAGTACTAAAGTTTGCTGATTTTGTCATACTAATTTTATTGTCTTTCAATGGATGCTCCTTATTTAGATATCCTCATATTTTTTTGGATATTTTTTCTTTCGTTTATATTTAGTTTTATCTTCCATATCGGTACCAGGTCTTGGTATAGGTTTTCTAACTCTACTAAAGGGAATTTTATCTTTACGTCTTCTCTTTCTTTTAGTCACCATTGTCCAAATACCTCCACCATTTTGTGTTAGGCACGTCATTCATACAAAACCATTTGGTATTATCGTACTGTCCTTCCATATGTATATGAAAATGACCAAAATACCATAAGCTTGGTTTATACATATCCAATATTGTAGATAACACTTGCTGTGATGGGTCTTCGAATTTATATTCCCACCCATTATAAGGTATTTTATCCCTTAATTTAGGTTCAAATTCTAATGGACATGTATGACTTACCACAATATCTACTTTATCTACTTCGTTATGTTCTAATTTATATATTTCTGAGTAAGGAATAATCTCTTGAGGGAACCAATCAATACCTGCTGTTCTTGAATTCCTATCAATTGATAGGGCACCGCCCATAAATAATATAATTCTACCGTCTGCCAGTTGAATTGTCGATCCACGCCTCATATAAAATACATTAGGCATAATTTCTGATGGAATCGCTTTTCTTAACTCTAGTTCTTCCCAATCTTCATGGTTTCCTGGACACCAAAAAACTTCTGTTTTACCTACTTTTAATCCATATTGATCGAATGGTCTATACTTCATACCATGGTGAATCCTAGGTTTTCTTGATTTAACATGTTGTCTAGGCCACCATCCAAAATCACCTACTTGTAAAATATATTTGGGTTTCTTTTTATTTATAAGAGTATTAAGATACCGCCACATACCATGGATATCCCCAGCTACGATGATGTCTTTATCTATACCCATAATATTACTCCTTTAAGGAAAAATAAGGGACGTCACCCACTATAGGTAACGCCCCTTAACATAGAACTAGCGCCGAACGCTTGCAATTTTTAATTCAATGGTAGTACCATCAGTACACTCAATAACTACCCCATCTTTGGTCTGTTTTGCCTCGGCTGTGAACACTGGATCATCCCCGTCAGTTTCAAAGGAGAGCTGTTGGAGATTCATTGCCAAAGCTCTAAGGATTTCTGTTTTTGTTAAACTTGATTCAGTGTAATTTACTTTGTCACTCATCTTCACTTCTCCTGTACATTTATTGGTAATTACTGCCAGCTATTTGGTGTAGTTTGGAAAGTAGTTAGTAAAATCTTCTTTAAAATATCGAGCACATCTGTCAGTAAATTTTCTGAGATGTTTGGTTATTGACACCGGCACCGGAGTTTCTTTACTGTTTGTGGCAAATTTCTTTCCAGTCATGGTAACTGAATCTTTCATTCCACGAAGAATAGCACATGTTCTAGCTTTATCTTTTGAATATGGCATGGGCTCTCCACCACGGTTAACCTGTGACCATCCTAGCCTGACTTCATCGTTCTGCCTGAATGCAACTAGGCATGCTGTAGGTTGGCCTTGTCCAATAACAATATGGGACGGAAGCTCTGTTGTGGCAGCATGTTTGATGATAGTTGGTTCATCTCTTATATAGGAAATAAGGATTTCAGTGCGAGTTTTGTCCTTACCATCAATATCTTTATTGGCACCAATTAATTTGGCAACAGCAATATCCATGGCAGAGGTCTTAAATCCTGTAGGTACAACAGGTCCGTAAAGTTCTTCATCGGTTTTCATAATTTTAATTTCGGCGGTGGTTCCGTCAGGAAGATCTAATGTTTTGTAACATTTAACATCTGCAGGTTGATCTGTTTTTGTGAAAAATTTCATTGTAATTCTCCTAAAGTTCGTTCATTGTTATGATTAATATTTGTTCATCTTTAAACTTTCTGTTTTGGTACGCTTTGGTGATTAGATCTGCTACTGGGACACGTTTTATTCTACCGTTACTGTTCCTCAACATACATCTTTTGGTATCTAGGTCCTTATATCTAGATCTAACACTGATATGAATTATTTTATTATTCATTGCTAGCCACCTTAATACATTGCATGAAAGGCTGTAGTAGTTTCTTTTATACTGACAGTGGCAATTGTTTCAAAGTCTCTCATTTTTCTTCCATCAATTGCTTTATTAATGGCGTTATAAAGTAAAGCTGATATATTATAAGTACTGTCAGAATATCCTTCAATCATAGAGCCTTTTTTGCCCACCCATTTAAACTCAACACTTACAAACCTCTGTTTTGGTGGTGTTCTCATATTGCATGTTCCTTTGCGGTTACTAATAAATCAATTCTCGAAAGCTTATCAAGGTTGTAACCGTCTTGCCATAGTCGTCTTAATATTTGAGTTACAGGATCAAGTCGATGTGGCCGTGCCCTTTTAAGCACAGCCATATCTAATACCAAATTTTCTATTTTTCTTTCTGCTTCTGTTATGTCAAGTTCAACTTGAACCACTAGTAAATCGTCATCCCATTTTGTGTACATATAGGCACCTTTACATTTTCATAAATTCAGACATCACTTTTGGAGTAGCTGTATCAAAGCCTACTACATCCAGCATACCTGGATCATTCGGATCTGACACTGTTGAACCGCCAGCTATCATGCTTACCGATATGAATTTTGTGTTAATACCAAGGACACTCCTGTATTTAGCGAGTGCCTGACAAGGGTGCATGTCACGCCAGTAGGTTTCATTATCGGTGTAACATATGACACCATCCATAGGTAATTTATTCTCAATTGCCCATAACATTGGTGATGCTATATTAGTACTGCCGAATTTAAGCCCACTTACTGCTTTAACCGCATCTTCAATCCCCATGCCGGCTTTGATAGCTGTGAATGGTGTGAATTTATCTTGAAATACTCCGATGAAATGATTCGGTTCAGTGTTAACGGTAATAAGTGCCAGAGCAGCTGAAGCTTCTCTAGGTGTTATTCCATTAGAACCGAGGCACCATTGCCATGCCATACTACCGGAAACATCCAGTGCCATCATTAATCTTTTATTCGACGGTATAACTGTCTGAAAACTTGATTGAAACCCAGCGTTTAATGCTGCTACAACGTTGGGAGCTACCAACCAGTTATTTTCATCATTAGTCATAGCGTATTGGTTTTCAGGAGATCTTGGGGCACCAGCAGGGTAGTTCAACAGGGCATTAAGGAACTGGATAGGGTGAACTCTCCCTTTTTTAATGATGTCAATACTACTGATGCGGTCAGCTACAACCTTGGAAGCATCACTCATTGGAGTCATGAATCCAATCTTTGCCATATTACGTAAGTTACGAATTGTTGCTGTCAATGGTAAATGAGGTAACAACGCTTCCCACACTACAGGATCTTTTTTGAATTCCGTAGGTATTGTCTCCATCGGGAGCCTGTAATCACTAATAATACGTGCAGCATCCTTGGCTGTTTTAGCCTCTTTAATTAGACCATATCCACGGATTAATGAAAATTCATGTTCACCTTCAATAAAGTCTTTCTTTGCGAAACCGTACAATTGATTATGTAATGAGGTTATTGGTACCGGTTTAGCAAGACGTAACACATCGTTATGTGTCCATCCATTACGCTGTCGGTATTTTACCATCTGATATTCAAGTTGACCAGGATCTTTATCTTGATACCAAGATTGTATACCTAATTTAGCAAGACGTCCCCATCCACGCATGTTTTGCATATACCCAATAAATTCGAATAAATGGGTGCTGGTTCTGGCAATTTTAGGTAGCATTTCAAAAGCTAATTGCCTAGTTCTAACATCTGCAAAGCTAGGCGATGTACATAAAGCTAAAGCAAACAAAGCTGGACCATTCTTAGGGGCTCTACCTTCATCAGATATTTTATGGATTCTATTTACTACTGAAGGTCCATTGGTTTTAATTAAAGCAATAATTGATTTGGCGTTATCGATGGTCAGTTTACGTTCATCTACATAGTAAGAACCACCTTCAGTACCTAGAATCAAAAAGCGGTCTAACTGTCTAAAAGAATCTACTTTAAATCCGAACCCACCGGAAGCATTTGCTATCATGTTTTTGCCAGGGATCGCTTCTGTTTGTGGTGTTTCTTTTGTTGAAAAATGTTTTGAATAATCCATTGTCGGTTCTCCTTTTAAGAACTAGTTTAATTAATTATATCTTCCATTCTTTCATTTTTGGGAAATGTTCCTTAATTTCCCCATTGAACGTGTACATGGTGGCCGTACATTGGGTACCATCTTCTAGTTCCACGGTAACTTCATCTCTGATGTAATAGTTGACCTCTGGATTGCGTTCATCATACCCTTCGATTTGATCCATAATCATTAAGACTGTTTCTTCGTCATTATACTCATGTATCTCACCGACAATTTCACCGGTACCCTTAACTGCAGCAGGGAATGCTGGTTTACATCCTTTATTATGTACGATACCGAATAAATCAAACCCCTTGACTTTGGCTACTACTGAATTCTTTCTGAATTCGTCTAAGTGCACTGCAAAATTTCCACCCACTTTTAATGTACCATAAACAAAAAACTTCTTAAGCATGTGTGTCCCCTTTTGTTAGATGCATCAAGAATTCCCTTATTGCATTATTATAGATTAAATACTGTGTATGAAGAGAGTGAAAATATTTACCATAATTAACAGAATCGTCGATATGTAAATCAATTTTTTCTCTACAACAGTATATAGCTTTTGCCATATCCCAGATTTCATTATCAAATATAGGGCGAGCCTCGTCGTCATTGTCGTATTTAATAATTTTAATTTTTTGATCTTTGAGATAGCTAGTAACGGAGAATAAAGCATCAAAGTGTACATTCAATCTCACTAATTCTTTATTCAATCGGGGGCCATGTTCAACACCTGTCAAAATATGAACTAGATGCCCATTAAATTGTAAGCTTTTGGTTAATTTTGCAAAGAATTTTGGGTCTGTATCAATTACTCCGTGTACGTCTAATCCAATTATCATAATAATGTTAATCTCCCCATCTTATGAATTTTAAAACGAGAGTCAACTAAATTACAAGCTTCATCTGTACCGTGTGGATACACAGTATTGCAAGTTAAACATTTATTAGAGCCTTTTGGAAAAATATAATGTTTAGTTAAGCAATTTGGACACAATAGTTGGGGTAGTAACTTATGTTTTAGTCTTATTATTAGTGTTATACTCATGAGGCATACCTTGCATTTGAATGGTATAAGAACCTTGCTGTGTGAAACTCTGATATATATTTATAACGTTTTGGTAATTCACTACAACATACGATACATTGACGTTTGAAAATTGTGGGACCTGTTATATTTAAAACATTACATTTTCTACATCTCACCATCAATTTATCTGGATGAGTTTTTCTATATTGTATTTCAGTTACCATCTGTTAAAATCCTTTTATGTATATCAATTTTGGATAATCACAGAGCATTTTTATTTCAGATTTAACTGAATATTGCATAGTATGCTCTAAGACTTCTTCAATTATATCAGGAATAGTTATTTTTTTAATTGGAAAGCTAGAAAGTCTATGACTGTATAGTACCGTAACTATAGGTTCAAGTATTTCTAATACCATAATTAAACCTTCCTTAAATTAATATCCACTGAATTTATAGTATTTTTAAAATAATATAGTTCCGTATCCAAAGATTTTTGTACGCAAGCCGGTATATCTTTTGCATATATTGGAAAACCATATCCAGTTTGATCTCTGTCCACATATACATAAAAGCTTTTACTTTTAATAAATCTAATGTCTCCCATATTTCCCTCCAACTTCCCTGTCTCCGAGAGCACTCCGCTCCCATCTTAATAACTTTTGTCTATAGTGATTGTCTTAATCTTGTCAAGTGAGTCCGCATAATCATCCAGAACTTTTTCTAAACAAACCAACATATCTTTAGCATCTCTAAAGATATTTGCTGTTTGAAAACCCAGATCTATACTAATTTTTAAATGTTCCATAATACTCCATTTGAGCCCGAGTTGGGAGTCGAGCTCGTTTTAAAATATGTTTAATGGGATTGTCAGCACATTTCATTAAACCCCACATAAATTACCTACTTTCCTACTTCTTCTTTTTTGACTTCAATATTATTTTATCGAATTCAAGTACCTATTCATCATTTTACCATCATTTATCGGCCATCCTGTGGTATGATAGTTAAATCTACCTTTATCTTTTCCGTTCCATATTTCTGAAGGTACGGCTATGAAGGCTTGGCAATGGATACAATATGTTGAAGGATGGTCTTTAAATATAAAATGGCTATTATTGCACCAGGGACAAATGGACTTAACTGCTTGATGTACTATACCCTTTATCGGAGGGCGTATTTTAAATGTTATCATAACCATCCTTGAAAACAATTAATAAAGTCTTCTTTAGCATTAAAGTAATCAATTCGATGTTCGGGCTCTTCAAGTATATTATGTGTGCTAGGTAAAGGACTCAAACACCCACTACATTCATCCGGCTCTGACACTATAAAACTTGTCTCTGCTCCGCAGGCAGGACAGGTGATTTCATATTGTGTACAACCTGATGCAATTTGTCTATGATTTAGCTTTATCATTTTCTGCTCCATGTTTATGGTATAACCACCTGTAATTTAAGTATTCCCTTAAATATATAATTCTGGGATCAAATGACAATTCACATTTTTTACATAAAATAGGCACTATCTTTGTCACTAAATTGGAAGTACCACACAAAGGACAATTAGTTCTTGGAAAATGAGGATATTTTTGATATGTCGTTAAAGTTATAGCCATTATCCTAGGTATCCTTTTATAGTGTCTGTGTGAAATTCAAAGCGTTCTTTAACATCTATACTCATATTATTGATATCAGGTAAAATAACATTACACTCTGAACATACAATTTCATCCATAAAGACTGTTATCTCTGCACATTCAGGACATTCATAATGAATATATGTTGGGTTACCATTCCAAACTTGAGTTTTTAACATTATTTGATCCTCCAACATAATTCGGTAAAGATGCCAAAAAAACTGGCTATATACCCAAGACAGCCTAGTGTTATACTTAAAGCATTTGTCCATATAAACATATAGGTGTCCATCAGTTCTAAATTTTTATGAATACTACCAAGGATCATTGGTACTAAGAACAATAATACTGTAGACAGAAGCAATAGTTTATATAGCATATTGACAGTCTGAATCTTTGTAGCTCTTTTAAGTTTGTACATGAATCCCCCATTCGTACTCAATATAATTTTTGATGTTTTCGTATGATTTACCGTCATATGCTTTAGTTATAACAGTGTTATATATAAAGGTTCTTACTACATGATTATAGGTATATTTCAATGTAAATAATGCTACGCCCATAATATGCAATGCTAAAACTACTTCTATTATGGAAGGTATACTACCCTCAATTGGGTAAATTACAATAATACAAAGACTGAACATTAACATAAACATGGCAAATAATGGAACGAAAAATAAGGTTATTCCAACAACCAGTATAGCACTTTCCATCTTAACTTCAGCAAAATGAGTTTCATATTTAAAAGTATCAATAAATTTTTCTATTGTTTTTTTCCGTATTTTAAACACATTTGATGGTGTAAAAGGTTTATCTACATTCATTATTCTACCTATCCAATATAGTTAGTCCCATTAAGTGATCAAACTCATGCTGTAGGATGATTGATTCCATCTTATTACTAGCTTTTGTTTGAACTACTTTACCAGTCCTATCCCAATGAGTGAGCTTGAATATTTTAAATCTTTTGATATTCACTCTTCGACCAGGTACACTTAAACAACCTTCTTCCAATGAATTCGTCTTACCACTAGAGATAATAATACTAGGATTTATTACTGCCTTATATATAGCACTAGTAGCTTTCTTTCGATAGACGAATATTTGTTGATTTATTCCTACTTGTGGTGCTGATAATCCAAGACCACCTGAAACATTGCAGGTTGTTATCATAGCATCTATCAAATCTTGAGTCTCTTGCCCAAGGTTAGTTACCTCTTCAGCTTTCTTACCTAAAATCATTTTAGTGTAGTGTAGTAAATTTAATGTCTCCATGTGTTTTCTCCCAACGATATTTAACTTCAAGAGCTATATTTGATTGTGGATGAGTCCAGATATTAAATAGATAGGTGTCATCACACGTTTGGTTTTGAATGTTATCTTTTCTAGGTTTAAAAAATTTAAATATATAATTAAGCTCTTCGAATGGTCTTTTTATTTCATAAAATAGAGTAACTGGAATAGGGACAAATATAGCTAACGTTAATGCTGTCCATCTGTCTTTATACCAAGTATCGAACGGCAATTTAGCGCTCTCTTTAGTTAAGATAAACATTACGTATCCATACACATGTACACCACCTACTATGTGTAATATACAGTATATTATACCAATATAAATTTCTATATTCATCCCTTCCCCAATTATCTTAAATAGTTATCACATAAACCGTCACCATCATTATCAACAAAGTTGGTCATACCTAAAGCTTGGTAACCTTGCATGCCTTGCCAAAGATCGTGAATAGTGTCGTTGTTTCTGTCTACAAATGGAATACGTGTCTTTGTTCCTGGCGTTATAATGTCTTGTTGAAATATATCATTAATACCATCTCTATTAACATCATAATAGACACCTCTCCACGCCACTGCCGTATCTCTATTTTGAAACATATCTTTTCTTAAATCAACTGATACATTTTGGTAAAAAGCTATTTGTTTATCCTTATTGTATACTCCTGGTGAGTAGTTGTCACATAATCCATCACCATTTATATCTAAAAAATTTGTCATTCCTTTTCTAGCATAGAAATAAAACCTTTGATAAGTATCTGTGATGCTATCACCATCAGAATCTTGGAAGTATTTAGGACCTTGATGAATTATAAGTCCTTCATAATTATTTTTATCAAATTGAAATCTATCCAATATACCATTATTATCTTTATCTGCTTGAACGGCAGCAATTTCATAATCTGGCATAGGTTTTAATGAAAGAACGTAATCCTTATCACGCTCCTTTTTCCACTCTGCTAAAGCAGTCACCTTGTCTAGAAAAATATCCTGTCTTAAATTCTTAATAATAAAATTATATCTTGCATACCTTCTAAAATAGGTGTTTTTGATTGGTGGCTTTATTACTGTGTACATTCTAAAATCTTCTATTGGTTTCTCACACCTTCCTATGTGTGCGTACATTGTCCAATGACCTTCAGTTTCTGTTTTCTTAAGCCATTTAAATTTGTTATCAAAGTTAAAGGTAACTTTCCCAGCGGGCGTGGTAACTTCTTGCATAGGCATATCTTCTAGTAGATCAACTTGAAGTACGTAAAGACCTTGAGTTGTGAATGTAGTTTCAATCCATCCTGGTGATTGTTTAACTCTCCAAGGGTCCTCTACATTATTAAAAATAATTTTAAATGTTCCTACATCTGTCTCTATTATCTGATCCCATGCACCAATTATACCATGTATGTACTGTCCATCTTGTACTCTACCATTTGGATGTACTTGGTGAGGTTTTGCAAATCTAGCGTAATCGCTTAAATTTACAGGTTGCTGTGCAATTGCAGCACTGGCCCATATTAGCACCAGTACCACAATCCATAATTGTTTTTTCAATAATCTTCTCCTATTAATTGCGTTTAGTCTTCTAAAGCGCAATCAGAGGCACAACATCCATCGTCATTGGTGTATATTTCGAAACTACACTTATTAAGGGTGGAAGCAGTATAAGCAATAAGAGTATTCTTAATGACTGCCTTGTTTGTCCTGGAAATTTCAGGTACTACAGCTTTGTCTGTCAGCGGCAAAAACGTAAGACAGTTCTTGCTATAGATGAATCTCAAACCTTTCTTGACATCCACATAAATTTTACCTTCAATTTCAATCTCTGATTGACCTTCACTCTGCCAGTTCATCTTCAAACTAACGATTCTTACATCTATCGTACCCATGCGATTCCTCCTTAAGTGAATCTTAATAATTATACCGTGTAGGCGGTATGTATACCTTGGTGAGTTTTTTAATTTCCTCGGAAGTCATATCAATGGTAATCTCTTCCAACGGAAAACACTGGATTCCGCCACCAACAGCATTAATATAACACACTTTTCCGAGTTCTTTGTCTATTACTCTCTGAAAATAGGCTCCTTTCTCTAGTTCTGCAAGTATTTTTACAGAAACAGTTTCTTCAAACTCCATTTGTTGTTTTTCAATTATTGGATCTGATCGTAAGTTAGTCATAAGAAATATAAATATTCCCCCTACAACAAGAAATATAACTCCTCCTGTCAGTTTATCTCCCATATTTATCCTTTTAATATTTTATGAATCTCTCCAGTTAACATTGCGGCAATAATAAAAGCATGCCCTAGAGTGCGTCTAGGATCACACATAACTTCGTATAGACTACGGTTCATAGCGTGATAGTCAAATCCATCAAAGTCTCTTAAAATGATGTTTCTATTGTCTTGATGCATCCATTTATATAGTAACGCGTAAGATTTAGTGTGTTTGACCAACTCACAGTAGGCAGGAATATAAATAGCCATCCTTGCCTCCAAATATCCCAACATTTGATTGTTAAAGAGAGAACCTATAGGTCTAGTTCCTTTGCCCATAGGATAACGTACAGCCTTCCTTGACTCAAATCCTTTTTGCCTCCACATATAATACTCAAAGCTAGGCATTTTTGAGGCTTTATCGAATTGAGTACTATAGACCTTACTGTACTGCCAATAATTCTCAAGAAGGCGACAAGGCTCCCCTGTGTGGGGGTCCTTCAAAGGACCGAGATAAAATGGACTCAAATCTTTGAAAGACCCGTGACTTGTAGTATCTACCTCTACCCCCTCATAGGGATTAGGTTGGAACTTATTTATTACATATATTTTTGGCATATACCTCCTTAATAATAAGGACGTTGTTTGTATTCAAGACCTTTTACATGGGCCTTGAGCATCTTATGGTATTTATTTGGAACTTGATCAAGATCAAATCTATTAATACCTGTTTCCTTACGTTTAGCACTTGACATTTTCACAAAAAAATTAACTTGATTAAATCTATTACCCATATTACAGGTAACGAGTTTAAACCTTGAGTCATGATGAATATTCGTGCCTTGCTTCAAGTTCGGTAGAATAATTGTACCGACATTTACCTGGTCTTCCAGACGTTCCTCAAAAAGTATCTGTAATGGTTTACATTTGATTGGACAGTAGTAATAGATAATTCCGAATTTTTTGTAGTGCTTGAATGTCAGAATATCCGTATTGTGAATGTACATGAGCGAGTTAAATTTATCTTCAACAGTTTTAAGCGCTTGGGAACCAGTCAACAATCTTCCAAGTTGAGCTCCTTCTTTTTCAAGTTCAATTCCATGAAACTGTGCTCTATGGCTATAGTCACCGCTAACATTCAATTGTTGGGCTAAAAGCATTATATTACCAGGACCACACCCAGCGTCAAGGAACCGAGTTTTTACATGCACTACCTTGTTTAGTTCTCGGTAGGCTTTTACAGCCAGCAGTTGTGGAATTACACTTGAATAACTCATTGGAATAAAATACCAACCAGGATTTTTTTTATTCACATCTCCAGTAGTTTTATAATCTTCTTTATGCCAAGGTCCTGTTAATGTTTTTGTGTAGTTTCGAAATACTCTATCAAAAGCTTTACCAAAAATACCATAAGTTTGATTTACTAATTTACTAGCCTCTGTTCCATTGAATTCGTAAGTTTCTTCTTTAGTTTTGATATTAACTGCTGTCAGCATATGATTATCTCCTTAATTCCATGGGGTTTTGATTAAAATATAGAGGGCTTTAACGATAAGGAATATACCACATGAAGTACATGTAAGAACAAATACTTGCAGTGCTATATGACTAGGATTACGTTGTTCGCTAAGCGTCAAAGCAGCTATACATGACACCAAAATTACTATAATAAAAAAATCTAAATTCATAATAAACTCCTTATAAAGTTTTATGTACTATAGCAAAATTTACCATTGGAGTATCATCTTTATATCTGTGAAATTTTACTTTAACATGTTTAGAAGCTTTTGAATTTATTGGTTTAACTTTAACATTACACTCATACGCATGAAATGTTTTGTTCCCTTTTTTACATCCTGTGGTAGATATTCTAACACCTTGTTCAAGTACACCTATTTCAGGTGACATACCATTAAAAGTTTCTACTTCATACCCTAATTCTGCCAACATTATATTTAAACATTTTAACGTGGTTGATTTCCTTTCTAGATTACCCCGTGAAGTTACAGTACCTAAAGTTGCACACCATTCTTTAGGATACATCTTTCTTTGTTTTGACAGTGAGTTTTTAAACATCACTATAGCACTATCAGGATTACTATAAGCAGCGCTATTACGTTTGGCTAACCAATTCCCACAAAAATCTAAATCCATTAGCCGTTTTATTGGTGCGTTAGCCACACTTTCATTGTATAATGTGACTCCTCCATCCAAGTAGAAGTTTGCTCCTCTTAATCTGTTCAATGCTTGTTTCCACCCAACACTATTATCTGGTTGCATCATAAATTCACAGACTTCTTTACTGAGCTCATAACAAAATACCTTGTTTGCTCCAATAATTTTATTTCTGTAGAGTCTCCTTAAAGCCCTAAACGGACGCGCCCCACAAAGTATTACTGCTGACGTATTCTTAACATATTTACCTATAAACTTATAGATAGCCTCTAATGTCTGCTGTTTGTTTGGAGAAATCTTTTCAATATACATTTTCTTAGTCATGTTATTTACCCCCTAAAGCTATAAATTCACACTGTGCTAAATGCTCGCGCATTTCTCTAGTAGAGGCTCCAGTTAACAGGAAGCCGTGATTCTTTAAATTAATACGGGTAGTACCTGTGGCAAGAAGATCTTCTGCACCTTGTACTTCACGTAGATCACCACAAGGGTAGTAGTGTTCAGTTGTAAGTGCATTCTTTATATAAGCATGGCCATGAATCATGTAGTTGATTCTAGGGAAAATTTTGTATAGCTCTAGTTGCACTGGTGTGTCCACGGACGGCTTTTTGTCGCCGTAATAGTGCTCATTGTCCACTAGTACTAGATCTTTTTCTGTAACAAATTGCTTCGCTACGTTACGGGGGGAAAAGAAAAACAACTCAAAACCAAGTCTAGTAGTAGGGAAGAGCCTAGTGCAACGAGTACTGTAATTACCAAAGAATCTGTTACCACAACCTTCAGCCACTTTTAACGCTAGCTGCTTGTTAGTGTTAAGGAATTCCAATACTGCGGTGTCGGCTACCTTTATATCAATAAATTTAGGTGATTTCTTCAAACTTACTCTTTTAGAGCCAATAGTCCAATTGTAGAAAGACTCGATAGTAAACACCAAAGCCTCAATTTTGGTAGTCTTGATCCAAGTATTGTTAAGGGCATCAATAAGTTCAAACTCAAATATATCGTCTTTTTTGGTAATAGCGATAACAGCATTACCATGCATATTAAAGATACGGGTAACAGCATCTATACGTGTAGTCTCCTTACGCATCACTTTACTACAGATAAGCACTGAGCCTTGTGCTTTAACGGGGTAATCTTTTGGCTCTTCGTTGCTAATATCTGGCATCCACAGTACCAGGTTATCGTCAGTAATATCTGTGGGTAGTTTAGACCCATTAATAGAAGTGACGCGATCATTGGTTTTGTTCTTGAACACGTCATACAGTTTGTATATAACACCAGAAGGTTTATCTCCTGTACCACCTACAATCAATATATTTTTCATAATACCTTCCTTTCTTTAAGGTTAGCAGACTTTAATTTTAACTCTAAATTAGGACTTAAGTTTCTCATGAATGGTTCATAAGGAATCCAAGATTCAATTTTCTTTTGATACCAATCTGGAATATTAGGATCAGGTGCTAGCTTGATGTCCGTTATTCCAACAAGATATCCTATCATTAGACCAATTAATGCTACTATTATCAGCTTCATTTGATCACCATATAGATTTACAGTTTTTAATCATGTTATTGCTCAGTGCAATGGCTTCTTCTCTTGAGTAGTGGTAAAGATAGTCATCAACATCTTCTTCCCAAATTTCTACGCATTCAACATAAACATGCCCATGTTGGCTTGCTTCCCAATCAAATATTTCTGTTATAGCTTCATAAACTTTGGGCCAGTCAAGTGACTTTAATTCTCTGGTGAAAGTATCTCCATCATTTCCATCATCATCCTCATTAATTGAATAAATTCCGTCTACCCATATCATGCATCCCCCCTGTATTTTTTGTTACTCCTTCCAATATGCCATTTGTTGCAGAAACTACATCTGTAGACTACAAATGTTCTACCATATTTTCTAGTCATTCGTTTAGCTTCAATCTTTGCTCCTTTTTTACTGTGTTGTAGTTTGTCAGCACAATGACTGAACATTGCTTGTACTATACCAGACATTTTAGCCCCCTTCTAATGGAAAAGTTAAAAAATGATGCTTTCCCTCCCTCCTAATCTCAGTTTTGATACCAGGAAGTCCTCTTACCTTTAGTACTTGATCGTAATAAGATTCAAGAAGAACTTTGTACTCAATAATCATTTTACTCATTATCTTATAGTTTTTACTCATCTCAAGTTGAATCCGTACAGTTTCACGTAGATCTTTTATAATTATGTCACTTTGCCAAACTAATGGAATGGCTACAATTGCCCAGCACCACACAACTATCTCAAACATGATAAGTAAAACTCTACATATAGCTGGGCTACTGACTGCTGTTTGACCCATTGACTATACCTCCGTGATGGTAGTAACATCTGATTGTTTATAGTAGTTTGCCCATCTGATGAAATGCGCGATCTTTACCTCATTTTTGAAGAACTTTAAGCCATCGTAACTAACTGTCCAGTTATCCGCATTAAGCTTGTATATTGTATTATCAACATCTTTTATAATCCATGTGTCAATTGTTTTTTCGTCTGTCATGGTAATCTCCTAAAATTAGTGGTTTAATACTCACTACCAATTAGTAGCTTTGCCATAAGCGTAGTTAAATGTTGATTCGTCTTTTGCCATAATGAGTCTTCGATCTTCACAATAATTTATTTCATTGTAACTACTATCTGGGCCTGTAGGAAATAATTCAACAATAAGATTATTATTATTATTATTTTCCTCTTCAAGTCGAAGCTTTAATACTTCAGCTACTTCTTTACGCATGATAACAGAGGCGAATTCACGCATGATAACAGGGGCGAATTCCGTATGCTTCCAACGATCTTCAAGCAGGCTATTTTGAACCAAACCAAAGGCTTCAACGAGCTCTTCCTCGGTAGGTGGGGCATCATTATAAGTAGGGAGATCTTTACGCCACTGAAGTTTAAATGGAGTAGGAACTACTGGAGTAGTTTCTTTTTTATTATTAACAACCTTATTTTTACTTTTAAATTTAAATAAATTAAATACCTTCATAATACATTACCCCTTATACAAATAAGTTTGATGTTAGCTCAAGTTTCTTACAACCATCCATGTTATAGCCACCTGTTTTAAAGAATTCATTTTGAAAAAGTTTACTTCTTTCCTTTCTTACACCCTTTAGTACACATTTGTAATATCCAGGACAAGGGTTGCTATACTTATATTTATGAACATTATCAAGCTCATTTGCAACCATGTGTACTGCGGTATTTTTAGGCAGTTTAACACCTGACAGGTTACTGGTAATATCTATTACACGGTAATTGTAGTATTTATGTAAACCAGCAATATATTCAGTATACATCAATTCTATCCAGTCATCTAGTGTATGAATTGGATTTAATACACCATTTAAGCTTTCATTCGCATCAGGAACAACTCCATAGAAATTCACGAGGTTATGAATACCGAATGGTCCACGCTTGAAACCATTAACATTACATTCAATAAGGTCAGAAATTTTAGTTTTAACCTTCATACCACGTCGTTCCCAACCCTTAGAGTAAAGCAAGCTACCGTATCCCAAAACATAGACTTTTTTTGTTTTAAATATTTCCTGCATAATTTCCTTATATACAGGTACTTCATTTTTCATAATAGGTTTATAATCGCTCATAGTTTCCTCTAATTAAAAGTTACAAGTGTATGATGCATACTTACCAATTCTTCATTAATAATGGTTTGAATTTTGGGCCAATCACCCCCAGCAAGACCGGCACCGATCTTAGGATACCCAATTCTACTTGTGTGAAAATCTTCTGCTATACGATGAAATACTCCACGTACAGCGTCATAATTTACATGTATTCCTTGTCCATAAGTAAATTGAGTATATCCATTAATAATAGTGAATTTATTGCCATGGATGTTGTCATACTCCACCCATGAGTAACCACCAAGTTTGGACTTATCACCTTTTGTAGTTGTGGTAATATCTGCATGGTAGGCATTAGGAAATTTAGCCTTGATCTGTTTGGCTATCCCTGACCCCATAGTATGAAAACAATTGCAACCATGTACAATTACGTCAAAATCTCCCTTCATAACTAACTTTAAAAGATCACCTTTCATTATACTAATCTCCTAGCTAGAAAAGGGACAATAGGTTTAATCTCACTATCCCTTTTTAGATTTATATTTTATTTTACTATATTTTTAGGCCAATGCTCTCCGAGAATATCAACATAGCAACCATCAGGATAAAGGTAATACCTATAAGAGTTAGTGATTTACAAATACGGGTAAAGTTACTTTCGATCAATACTTCAGAATAAAACATTTTTCATCTCCTTATTATAATGTGCTTATTGCAATTGGTACGAGGTCATCTGGGTAAGACACCAACATACTGAAAAAGAATCTATCCTTAAGCGCTTTCTTATTGGCAAGTGTACCATTGTAAGACACAGTCATAGAGTTCAAGCGATTTACGAAGATATATAAGTTGTCCTGGTAATCTTCATACTTTTGATCAGTGAGATCTGAAATTAGCTTACCTTTAGCGCCTTTAGGCCCATTGGCAGCCTTCACATAAAGATCTACTGTGGCTTTATGTTCTTTTATAGTAGCAGCCTTTCCATACAAACAAATGGTATTTATATAGGAAGTACTTACAAAGGAGCAAATCAATCCAATAGAAATAATTGTAGATAATGTGGCTATAAAGTTAGTGTTACTTTTTTGATTACAGCTCTCTTTATGTAAATACCAAACCAAGCCTGTAGTACCAATTGAAAAAAGCAAAAGAAATAAGATATAACCCATGCTAATATCCTCCGTTTGTTATTTTGTCGATAAATAGTTTACCTACATAATAGTCATCTTTGTTGTATGTATATCTATATTTGAAGTGTTCTTCATATATAAAAAAACAACAAACCATTAAGATAAGCATACTATAAAATATTGGTATAATTATACCAATTCCCCAAAAACCTGTTAGATTAAAAATACCAGTAAATTCTATAGAAGCTATATTCATTGGTTCTTTTGTTATCATACTATGGTTGATTGCTCTCAGTGCATTAAACCATAAACTACCGAATAATCCTACCATTATTAGATCAAAAATTCCTATGGTTAGATGTTTCTCTTTAAAATTTGTTAATGCCTGTTCTGCATACATTAGTACACAACCAAATGTCATGCAAACAGCAATACCACCTATTGAGCGTCCTTGATCATGAAATCTTAAAAGCCACATAATATAGTAAAAACCAAGAAGTATAAGTGGTCCAAAAAATATTATTTTAATCAATTCAAACATTAGAATTCCTCCTATTAATTATTTCTATGTCTTCAATGTATGCTATATCCCCATAGAATATAGCTTCATTTAAAGTAACCTGAATTGCCATTGGTATATTAATAGCCACTACCTGTGTTAACCTAGGATCACAATAACAAAAGTTCAGTATAACATCAAATATTTTATCATTTTCCACATTTTCCGCCTTACATTTACGCTAGAAAATTACTGATCTCCAACACTGAAATACTGGCAAGGTCTTGTTCAACTAGATCACCATCGAACATTTCCTCAATAGCTTCCTGTATAGTGTCAGCATTAAGGTACATCTCTGTCTCTGTTTCCCATACCACGCCGCAGAAGGACACAGAGTAATAAAAATAACCATTATTTATATTAATACTCATATTCTACCTATGTATGATTGACTATTTCTACTACCGATACTTTGGATAGTTCGCTATTCAAGATAATAGCACTGTTAAATACAGTGTGCATTACTTGTACAATATTTATTCCTGTGATAAAAGAGCAGTAAGGTTTGGGTAGATCTTTACGCTCAATACTATAAGCATATCTACCATTATTAAGCTTTATTTTCATTTATTCACCTATGCCAACACTATAAGTACCAACAAGGATAGCCCAAAAAGACCGATCCAAAATTGTGGAACAAGAAAACTACAGGCAAGTACAATACCAAGAAGAATAAGTACTGGTTCTCCTGGCTGTATTCCTGAAGCCCATGAGATCAATACAAATAGAAGTATAGCAAACAATGTAGGCAGTAAGGTTAAAAACAGCACTATACCGCTAATTATTGATTTCATAATTATTACAAAATAACCGTCATGATTTCTTGCAAATAGCATACATTTATGCTCTATCTCCCCTCTTAATCTACTGCCCCAATTGCGTGTCATTTTTACCTCCTTACCATATTGATTTAAATGGACTATTACTCACTAGACGAATACTTGTCCAAGGATAAGGATGAGGGCCAACTATTCCAGTTTTTGCTTCATCCCATTGTACGCTAATAATCAAATTATCTAAAACCTTGTTCGATAGTGTATCAGCGGCATTAAGAATAGAGTATATTTTATCTGAGTCTTTAATTTTTTCAGATTTATTGTTAAGTTTAATAAATTGAATTTCTCCAATACATTCAGTCAATCTTTCCGTATAGAAATCATAGTATTGTACTTTTACCATATTGATTTATATCCCTTTCTTTTTGATGCATTCATATCAATTAGTTTAATATCTTTAGGACTACAATTTCGTAAATACTGCAAACCGTCTTCTCTTGTAATTCGAATCTTCATCATCATTTGTGCAGGCGGATCTTCTTTACCAATAAAATCGGGAATCATATCCCAAGGAAAAAAGACTCGATTTCTTAGTGAGTTTGAATAATAAGTAGCATGTACTATTTCTGCTATTTCTCCAGTATGTTTAAATTTAACCTTTATTTGTTTATTCTTTTTTGGAGAACTCATAGCTCTTTGTTTCTTTATTCCATTCACATGGTCCATTATGCCAAATCTCCTCTGAAAATATAACACCACCATTTGGTGCATACATGATTTGTTTTGCCTGCCAAGCTATTACCCCAGCTTCCATACGGTCAACAAATCTACCAGTGTTAGTAGTAAATCCTTGCTTACTGCCAACTCTACAAGTACCATTGGGTGATTTATTAATACATCTAGAATGATCTTTATCTTCTATTATTACTCCATCAGCACGTTTTACAGCAGCGGCTTTAATTCTCTCCATCATTTAAGTCTCCATTCATTAAAGTCTTCAATCTTGGTTCGTTCTATCCTTGGATCACCGATACAATAAGTAACTACTAAATCTTGAGTAATATTTAATTTTGTTGCTATATGCTTGACAGTATAAGAACCTAGAGGTCTTCGACTCATGAAATTATGTATTGTATAGGTAAGAATAGCCCCTTTTACACTATTAAATAGACCAAAGCATCCAAATATTGCTAGAGAGTTTATTAAAACAACTGTAACCATTTCTATCATTTTTTAAACTCCTTGTCTACGTCTTTAAGGAACCGTGTCATATACCCAGCCAGTTCTTCTATCTCCTCTTCACTTGCGTCAGGTTCCTCGATACGTACCGTATCAAGACAACGAATTAATTTCTCTCTTATCTTTTTTGCTGAAAATGTTATATCTGGACCCATAAAGCGACAAATACAAAATAAAGCGGTGTCAAAGTTCTCCACTTTTTCGTTATTACTACTCCAGAACGTATACCAGTAGCTATTTCCCCATCTACTATAACTCATAATTACTCCTTATTAGGTATTTGTACAATTTTTTTTTAATATTTTGTTCTTTTAATAATATCTACCATATACTCTTACAATTAGAGTAATTTGTGTCTGGTTGAAGATTGTCAGGTATCGTAAGAACTATCTTTGTGGTCTTTTTTAGATCATTCCAATTATCTACTGGATAATAAGGAGTGCATTTCTTTGAATATACGATCGAGTTCATTGTCATGAATAACTTACCCTCAATTAGTCTATTTATATTATGATGCTCTTTTACTGTTAATAAACCATATTTTTTCATTATTTCTGAAATATTTCGTACTTCTACATCTTTAAATTTCATAGTCACCTACCAAATGCTTTTACAAATTGAATTGGATTCTATTTTTTTTAAATCTTTTGCTGCATACGAATTTTCCTTCTTATTGTCCCACTCAACCGAGAAAGGAAGGTTAGGGTCATTTTCAGGATTAAAGTTAGAAATAGTTCCCTCACAAGAGTATACACTATTTATAAATGGATTGTTTCTTGAATACCCATGTCGATCAGTAATAAGAATAACTCTATCACCTTTTATTAATACAGGTTTAGATATCCTTAACTTCTGTAATCTAACTCGCATTTTCTGCCTTAATACTTCTCCTGTCATACCTTGATATGCTGTCATAATACCTCCTTACCATATACTATTGTAGCCAACTGTCTCAAATAGTTTAGTGTTATTAAATTTCATATGAATAAAAGTATCTTCATTCAACTCATAATCAAGAGGTACTACAATATCAATATTGTAAGAATACTTTAAGAACTTACATACTGATTTGTATTGTTCTAAATTAATTGCATTCCTTATTATACTAGCAGTAGTAGTACTTATTATATTTTTATCTACTAATATTTTAGGAATACTTATAAAGCGTGCACATGTAGTATTTGGTAATACTGTAGTTTTTTGCATTATATCACCTACCATATACTTTTACAAGTAGTTAATTTTTTTTGCATATTTATATTGATATTATCTTCTAGTTCAAGATTTATTGAAAGATCCTTACATGGACCTAAACTATCAACATTTATTTTATCTGAGATAAACCCAATGAGTTTTAATGCGTTAAAAAATCCTTTTGAATTATCTTTAGCAATATAATCCTCTAATAATGTTTGTTGACCTTTGTCTATTAAATGAAGCTTTTTTATTACTTTTGGTAAGATAGTAATCGGTATTGTATGGTTCATGTTATATTATCCTATTTTTTAAATGGATTTAAATGAATTTAAAATGTTTAAAAAGATTTTGTTTCTATTACAAAATCTATACTTTTTATATATATACTTGTGACACACTGTAACACTTGTCCTTACTGGCTTTTAGCGTTTCATAGATATATATATTACTCTATTGAATATTACACCCATTACAAGCAGTGTAACGTCCGTCAATAGCGACTCTTCATAACACCCGCTGTTACGCCCTAGGGACACGGGTTTCCAGCTTCGTTATTTTTACCTACAGTCTTATAGCAAAAAAGGACTGTGGAAATTACACTACCATATAGATTTACAACCGTCTTTTTTTAGCATATTATTGGGGTATACTTGTTGATCAGGTATAATCATACTAATTTTAGTATGCATACCTACTAAGCTATCAAATAAAAATACAGCCTGTATACCTATTTTATTGATAAGTCTTAATTTTTCTTTATTATTAAAGTTAGCTTGATAATTTATTCTTTCAGCATCTATATCATTTATTGCTCCATGTCTTCTGAGAACTGTTAAAGCCCTACCTATCTCTGTTTCTATAACCTTTGACATAATATACTCCGCAATTTACCATTATTATTTTCTTACCATATACTGTTAAGTACTGATCTATTAGAATCCTCTTGTTGTATAGAAAAACGTGCATTCCAAGCCATTATATTATGCCTACGCATCTTAAAAGATGCTTGAGGGACGTGCTTTTCAATATACGTTAGATATCCTTGAGGGGTAAGATTATCCTTTACAATAGTTGAATTAAATTCATGAAACTGCGCTTCGTCTATCACACCCTTATTTAATAGCTCGGTGGCTAACTCACGCAATAGTATATCTAATGCTATTACTGCACCCATAATACCTCCTTACCATATACTCTTACATTTGTGAATAAATGTTTTATTACTATGAAAAATCTCTTTCCACTTTTTGTTCTTTCTAGCCCAAAACTCTTGCCCTTCGGGGGTATCCCTCCAATTAAGAGTATTATTAATTATGTTATCAAATGTTCTATCTTTTTTTGATCTTTTGATAACGCTTTCAATGGTATACCCTTGTTGACTCATAATATTGTTAATATACCTATCCATACAGCCTTCAGTACGTAAAAAATCAATGAAGTCATTAGTACTAGTAAATTCCATATTCATGCTCCTACCATATACTTTTACATCTAGGGGTAAACTTAATCCCCTTGTTGCAAGCGGCATTCCATGTTTCACTTAGTTTATACCAAAAGTCATGGCCTTCATTACAATCATCCCATACTAATGAAGAATTTATAAGGTCATAAAATTTTTTACGCCCCATTACAAGAGCCTCAAAAGTTATCCCATGCTGATTCATGAGATGATTTTTATAGCTATTATAAATATTATTAATAAGCAAGAAATTCTTAAAATTTTCTGGCTGTTCTTCAGGTGTTATCATTGTTATACCTCATATCATTGTTTCTGCGTGTTTAACGTTATCGTTAATTACTTCTTTCCATGATCGATAACCCCAATACCGTGCTAATAGTAGATTCCACAGTACATAGTCAATAGGTACTACTACTACTATTACTAGTTTTAATAGATACTTTTTCATGTTATTCTCCTTATGCTGGGGACATTACATCCCCAGCGGTAATAATATCATTAACTAAAAGGTACCCAAGCCTTACGGATATCGCCGGTGATAGACTTTGTACGAGCCAATTCAGCTACCATTTCTTTGACCTCTTTACCTAATGAAGCTATGATATCAATACTACTACCAGCATTATCAACACCTCTAGATAGTAGATTATCCTGAATGTCTGAATTCATTATCCATTTGGTAGTTGCAATCATGATGTCTGCAATGAGTGCTATACGTTTGGGTGTAAAGGCACTAGCACCAAGACTCCTGTATTCAATACCGCCGTGAAATTTATGCTCATAGAACCCTTTCTGTCTATATTTACCCACACAAAAATCATGGTCTTTAGCCAAAGGGTCGAACAACAGAGTATCAAACAACCTTACCAGTGTCTTGATAGGTAGTGTTACCCTGGTCTCCACGTTGTGTGTACCATGATCAGGTACAGGCACACCTACTACATCAGTAGCACTTAAATGCATATGACACCCACAGTACAACAGACGTTGTTTGTTTGCTCTAGCATCCAGTTCTGGCTGTGTGTCATCAAGAATATCCACACCGTAGATGTTCTGAGACTTAGATAAATCCTTACTATCAAGTTTTCTCAAGATGGCGTTGAAGTCTGTTCTATCCATGAGTACCGAGTTATCAGTAGTGTACTTAAAATCGCCGGGTAAATCCATCATTGTGCTGATAATGTTAAGGATCAATTGCTTACTGGTAGTAGCCTGTGTAGGTCTAATCTCAACACAGTGACCAAACTCATCATAATTAATCTTACCTAATGCATTAGACAATGCAAGTCTCTTAGCTTTACCACTAACCAGATGCTTACTGTCAGCAATAAGAGGATAGATGTGCTTACCCTTGTAAGATGCCATAAATTCTGGGTCCATTCCAACACTAATTTTTAAAGTCATAACATGCTCCTTTCTTATTAGCCTACCATATAGGCAGGACTACATTTATTAATACTAGACATATATGAACGCATTACCTGACACACATGCCTTAATACAGTTCCTACAGTCATCAACTGTACTATCATATTTACATCCATCTTTATTACCATCACCACGTGTGCACTTATCAGCACATACTCTGGGGTCTTCGCCAGGTGCCGGTTGAGCATCAGGTAACCATAGTGTGCCATCACCTAGTCTATCCTCTTCCATATCTTTCTTACACAACAGCACACTGTCTTCAGGGCCAATGTTACCTATACTAGACCAACTAGGTAACCAAATTTCCACACCTAACATCTCTAGTTTATCAGCTAACATTTTATAGTTGCCGGCTTCAAGATATGCTTCAAGAATGACCTTGGAAGTCTCATTACATTCAAACTTAATATGCATACATGCAGGTACATCTTTAAAGCGAACATTTGTATGTCCCATTATACTACTCCTTTATATACCTTCGTTAGTTTTACGTGCTTCATGCATAGCTTTCATGAAATCACTCATCACCAGCCTAAACCCAGGGTTGTTAGCCCACCAAGCTATCATAGTTATTGACATCTGGTTCTGTTGTCTGGTGCGATTCATAATACGACAGTCTTTGGCTACCATAGCTGGTGTAGGGTGAGTATCAAGATGATTGCTTACACTGACAGATATCTTCTGTCTGGTTTCTTCTGACTGTGTTTGACCAGTCTTAGTACTAGCAATCTTAGCCTTGGATTCATCACTCATCTTGTATCCAGTAGGTCTGCCCTTACCACGCTTATGCTGCTTAACTGCCCTGAAGTTCAACAGTAGTGTGTCGCATGTACGAGCGCCGGCGCAATCAACCTTCCATGTGCTCTGAAGATTGCTTAATAGGTTAACAACCTCAACTAATTGAGTATGGGTAAGTTCTTCTGTAAAAGGTAATAGATTAGTTAGGCAGTAGAGTACACTGCTACGTTGCATACCCATGCATTTAGCTATACCTTTACTACTAGCCTTCACACACTTAGTATACGCACGATTGGTTCTTACTAATAGTTCATGGATGTGGGCCTTCTCCATTGTGTTACCCCTTTAAGCTATTCGTTTAATGTTCTGAAAGTCAGAGTCTATACTCTCACCAACATCTAGTGTGAGTACATACTCCTTTCTTTATGATGTAGCTCACCATATAGGTAGAACTACGTCTATTAATACTAATTTATACTACGGTCTCTTTGTAGGCATATTCACCACTTTTACAGCTGGTCTTGTCTGTAACATACATAGTTTTCTTTCAATGCTCTTTTTCTCATTATTCAATGACTTGATCTTAATCATGCCTTCATCAAGCTTCTTGACACATGTTGTAAGGTCAGCTTCTGCTTCCTTACATCGTTCTTTAATCTCCCATTCTACTTGTTTCCATAACCCTGTCCACATATAATACAATGGATGACTAATAGTACTGTCAGTATAGTTAAGGCTATTGAATGCACATGTATCAAGAATATCTTTTAATTCAATATCTTTAATATCTTCAAGATATTTCAACTTATCAATCATATCCTTTACTTCATCACCAATCAGACTGTCATTAAGCTGTTTAATAGCTTTTTTACTCATAATACCTCCTGTAGTGTTTTTTAAATTAAGAAAATTTATATTTTGATTTAAGATTTTCTTTACATGATCTTGATCATCTTTATTAGCGTTAGAAACAATCATAACACTTGAATCAGTATCATAATATGTAGTTAACGATACCACAGACCAACCATTTAAAGAAAATGATTGAGATACCTTACAATCGTTAGGCATAATAGATACAATTAGTCCAGTTATACTGATAACATCGCCAGTTACAATTCTCTTAACATTAGTACTATTAATAGGAATAAGCTTTAATATCATACGTAATATCAATGCAGGCTTATCCATTATATTTCTTCCTGTAATGCATAAAACTCACGCTCACTGTTGGCACACTCATGACATATAAAACCATTAACGTCTCTGGTTGGCTTAATACTAGTAGAACCTACGTATAGATTATTACTACTATTATGATTAACTATCTGTCTACCACAGTTTGTACAATATATTATACGATCATTCATGATACCTCCTGTTACGCCCACTGTTAGCGGAATTTCGCTCGCGGGCCAATTAAAGCTGCCTCGTTCTTATAGAGGGTAAACTACACTTAATAAAAACAAACTTATGATAAAAGAAGTCCTAATCATATATACTCAAAGTATACTCGCAATAGTACCCATGATATATACATCAATAGGAACTTCTTTATCTGATCCAATGTATACTCTATTGAATGTTATACTACTACCTATATTAATACTGTTTTTCAATACTACCTATATTAATACTACCTATGTTAATACTATCCAGTACTACCTATGTTAGTACTATCCAGTACTACCTATGTTAGTACTAGTTTTTAATACTACCTATGTTAATACTAGTTTTTAATACTACCTATGTTAATACTACTAACTTAATGTAAGACAGTACAC
>Ga0164315_10000097_pt1 | contig 47684 bp, 80 predicted proteins | sample GuaBasSedimGuay6_FD_113737 | JGI IMG/M metagenome (GOLD analysis project Ga0164315, IMG submission 113737) | Subseafloor sediment microbial communities from Guaymas Basin, Gulf of California, Mexico - Guay6, Core 4569-2, 0-3 cm | ecosystem: Environmental > Aquatic > Marine > Hydrothermal vents... | reverse complement strand
GTTTTGTTTGGATAATTGATCACAAAAGTTATCGATGGCTATGATCTCAAAGTCCACTCGGTCAATCAGTTCTTCAGCTATGTTTTTAATAGTAAATAATACTTGTGGGAACTCTCTTGCAAATGGTATTATGATACTCAGTTTCATATTAATCCTCCCAATGTTTGTTCATTTTCTCTCTCCATTGCCATTCACGGTCGGCTGCTTCACAAAGTTCTTTTCCCTCCCAGTTTTCAGCCATCCAACGAATGTAACTTGAAGGAACCTCGAACAGTTCTTTACCTTTATACTTTCCGTATTGTAATGCCATTATTCCTCCTTTATCAACGCTACCCCGTGTTGACCGCCTAATCCAGCAACACCGTGTGATGCTGTTCTACCTAAAGGCCAAAGCCCGGCTTGCATTGCTTTGTCTTCAAAACATTTGAGACCTATCATCAAGGTTATTTGATTCACCTCAGCTTTACCTTTCCTTTTTGCAAAGGCTTTCTCTAATTGTATATCTTTAGCCCAATCTGCCCAAGCTCTACCTGATCTACGCAGGCGTGAAAAGTATATGATAGCAGTCCCTCCAGGGGAAAGGACTCGATGTATTTCTTTAAGATATGATTGCACAACCCCCATGTTTCTAAGATGCATAAAGGTTGTCCATGAATGAACAAAGTCTATTTCGTTGTCACCTATTTCTTTGAGAGTATGGCCATCACCTTGCAGCAAGGTTATCACGTTGTCTGTTACTGGTGGATCCAGACTGTTAATCACGTACTCCCATTCTCCATGCACATCGATGCCTATAGCAGTTTCAAAGTAGTAAGAAGCAGCACGTACTTGACCACCACCACCATATCCTATATCAAGAGAAGTACCACCAAGTGTTGAAGGTGTTTTATGTGCCCAAGGCATCATCATGCCTTCAAATATGCTTTCAGCTTTATCGAAGGCACCTTGTTTAGTCCCTGCCCACCCACCATCAAAGAATGTAAAGAACTTGTCAGGGTCGTTTGCTTCCCTAAGTTGTTTGACTCTGCCTGCAAATCCTTCAGGGGTACATTCAAATTCCATATGGTGTTCTCCTTTTCCTACCGCCCTCTTTATCACCTTCCCATCCCAATTGGTCTTGTGTGCATTTCCACCCTAATGCCCTTCTCATACCAATGTGTGTAAAACAAAAGGCATGTAATTGGGCACCTTTCAGACCAAGCTTGTCATACTTTTTACCAGCATCTCCTGAATGGGCAAAGGGAACAAGTTTCTCCATGACTTCTTTCTTCATTATGTTTGGGTTAGTGGTATAGTGTATGTTACCTACCCTAATATGTTGATGGTTTTTATCGAACTCGTACTTTATTCTTTCACCTGTGAATGGATGTTTATTACCCACTCTGTCAGCTATGCTTCTGAGTCTAACACAACCAACATCTTCCCTTTCATTTAGGAAAGATACTAACTCCAGCAAGTAATAATTAATAGGCTCTGCAAGAAACCAATCATCTTCAAGCAGTATGAAGTGATCGAAGTCAACTTGTTCTTTTAACCAATTGAAACCAGCTGATATCCCGCCTCCCATTCCTAAGTTATCTTTTAAAGTTAAGGTGCCTGTTATGAATATTTTGTAACGCTCTAACACGTCCAATGTATCTTTATCAGGCTCTTGATTTACAATATATAACCGCATGTTCTTTGGATTCTTACCATACCCCCATTTTAGACGGGTAGTATAACCAGAAAGGACTTGTTCAAGATAGATTGCTCTACGATATGTAATTAACAACACTGGTATTATCTTCATACTCTACCTCTTTCCCATTCTGTAAACCATTCTTTGCTCCCTTTCTTTTTCCAATTGTTTTGTACCATCCATGCTCTACCAATGTCTTTTATAGCAGCAGGTTCATGTTGCAGTTGATAACACCCAAATGTTTTGTCTTCCATCCACTTCCATAAAGCTTTGTTTCTCCATTTGATTTGTTTCTCAGGGTTTCTTAATTCAGACAGGTCATGTAAGCATGTCTTTATAAACCAACGAGTATTTAAACTTGGATGACCGCAAAAACCTATCGTACCTTTTATATTTTCAGGCACTTGAAAGAACGAGCCATTGAAATCAAGGAATTGGTTCCAGTTCTTTAGTTGTGTTTCTGATTTCCATTGAGATAGCCTTAGGTGTACCAGTTTATATGTTGGTATTTCCATTATGTTTATCATATTAATCAGGCTCAAAGGTCTAAGGCATTCCCAATCTTCTTCAAGATGAAACACATAATTAGAAGTTGTCATGTCCCAGCACCACAGGAATGCTGTAGGAAAGTGTGCTTTCTTGGCAATTCTGAATTTAACATTTGGGAAGTAGTCTTTGACTATGGATACTATGGATTCTGATGTAGTATTAACCCCAACAGGATCTACATTGATGTAAACATAGTAATCCTTTGGAGTGAATGGTTCTGTAAAGAATAAATAACGGCAGAATGTGCTTAATGTCTTATCAAGAAGCTCAGGTCTCCGCGTAGCCGTGATTGTTATATCAATCATCTATTATCTCCAAGAAGGGAAGGATAGTCATTGCCTGTCCTAATGTCATGCTTGATTGATCTGGATCAAACTTGATTGGTGGTAATGCAATTTCGATTTCGGACTTTGTGAGAGCCTCTAATAGTTTGGGACCTTCTTCATCCTTCCATCTGATACCAGATTGATAGTACAAGACATTGCCTTCTTCATTTTGTCGAGCGGTTGCTTTTAGAAAAGCTTCTCCTTTTTCTTCCTTACCTTCTTTCCAAGCTACTCCACCTACAGTAATAGGCACACCGTGCTTATCTATATTTGCATGTTCTTTGAATATCTTTTTCTTTCTGGTGTATACAGGCTGAATAGCAATGTCCAGGTGTTTAAATCTCGTTGCTAATTTCAAGGCTATTTTTGCAGGTAGTTCCATATCAAAGAAGTCTACCCCTTTGGTGGATACCATGGCTTCTGCTATATTTACTTTAATTTTGATCATATCTTTCTCCATGTTCTTCTTGCTACGATATTTGATATATTAGATTTGGAAGTGCCGAATAATTTGGCAAGTGTGGTGGGGGATGCCCCTTGTTCATAGTAATCTCTAATTGCAATAACTTGCTTTTCAGTTAGCTTGGTGTTGGGGTTCTTTTCTCCATGATAGTTGCACACTCTTGTTGATCTCTTATCCATTTTCTTTCTCGAAGTAAGCCAGATTCCAATCAAAGGCTCTTATGCCATCTTTCTTTCTCCATGGTTCCCAGCCCTTTTTGATGTCATCAACAATAAGTGGTTGGTATGTGTACCCAAATGATTCAAATATGTATATCCAGTAAGGCAATGGCTGACAATTTACATGATGATGGCCACCTTGACCTGGTGGGGCACAAGAGGTTAATATTTTATCAGACAGATCAACAAGGTTCTTCACAAATATAGAGGCATATTCTGGTTCGATATGTTCAGCTACTTCAAGACAGGTGCATAGGTCGAATGTGAATGAATATTCGTTACTAACTCTCATATCATAAAACCATATATTATCTGTCACAAGGAATTCTTCGGCAGACTTATCACCTTCTATTCCCATAGCCTCTACACCAAAGTTATGTTGCCAGCAATCTACAAGATCACCAGTAGCACACCCAACATCCACTACGGAAGTAGGATGGAGAACATCATCGATGGCTTTGCACACATGGGGAGCCCTCCAGTGTAGCTTATGTCTCTTACCAAAGAACCTTTTACCATAAATATCACAAAGTTGTTTCATGTTTTATTCTCCGTCCGGGTATTCTGGATGCAAAGCTTCAAGAAATTCATGAGGCATCATGGCTTTAAAGGGCTCGTTTTCTTCACCAGCTGTTAGTATTACAACATCCACATGCCCATCTTTGTTGATGTCTAAGCCACATGCACGTATTTCCATTTGTGCATCTTTGAACAGTATGGGAAAACTTACTACGTCCCAAACACCGCTTCCACAAAGAGGAACTATTAACAAAATAGTTAGTATGAACTTTCTCATTTACTTATCCTCCTTTAAGTATCCGGCTTGCTTGCAACCTCCCTCGCTTCACAGTCCTTACTATGTTGACTCCCATCAACTTTCTCAATACAAGTTTACACAATTGCTAAACAATGCAAACAAAACATCTCCCCTGCCAGATTCGGTTTGACTACCGACTTATTGGCTGGATTTGTTATTGAGTATTTCAAGAGAATTACCAAGCAACTTACGGTCTGAGTTATCAGACACCGGATAAAGCTTATTTTGGGCAAGACAGGATTCGAACCTGCACACGGAGTCATTTGAGGACATACTTCCCGTAGAGTTACAACAATCACCTCTGCCTCTTGCGTCTACCACTAACAAGCCTACTGACAGGCCCTCCACCCACTACCTCAGCTTGTCGATTCCGCCACTTGCCCAAACTATTATTCATTCACCACTTTTAAGAAATCGATTTCAGATTGATACCTACTTCTTGTGCCGTGATGATTAGCAGTTTTAAGAAACTGCTGTTCGGCTTGTTCTATGTGCATTTTCATGGCAATTACATTATCCGTATCAGGGCATTTATAATTGTCCGCTGAATTAAGATGGACACACATCCCTTTTGCTTTTTGATTATTCAGGATAGTAGTAACCCCGCCTGTTTTATACACAATATATGATTGTTTTCGACCCTTGACCAATAGTTTTCCGGTCTTTTCATACAGATCGAATTCCTTCTGACTTATAAGATCAAGTAGAAGTGTCTTTGCCTTATTCTCTGCTGCTTCTTTTTCTTCCTTCAACCAATCAGCCAGTTGTTGGTTCCAAATCCTATTGATTTTCGTTTGCATCTTTCGATAATGCTTATTAAGGAAATCAGATTTGAATTGCCACGAAATGGTTGGGCTTTCATCTGTTACGAAAAGCCTTCCAGTTTGTTTTATTTCAACCTCTTGGTTAGGAGCATTATCCCAATAGTACCAAGTATCACCACTGGAGTCAGTAGTTCCACCGGTAGTTCCACCAGTAGTAGCACTACCGTTGCCCCATTTGTGCCAAGTATCGGTTGATGTGGCCGATGTTGTTGAATCTACAGTCAACCAAGTGTGCCAAACTCCTGACGCACTTATATTAACTGTGGAGGTAGCAGAAGCATTAGAGGTTGTGTTGATCCAATGTCCCCATGTTGCCATGTTACCCTCCTACAATTTTAGGTATGGCAATGAGCTTCCCTGCTTTCTTAGGAAACTTCTTCAAAGCACCACCTGTTTGTTCGTGGTCTTTGCCCACCTTGAAGATACTGAAGTTTTTGTTGATCAAAATGTCGAACTGGCACTTTGCAGCTTCTACCTCATCATCATTTGAGGGGTCCCAAATTACCTTTGAATCACCTTCACCGTTTAGAACACTCATTTCACCCATTTTGAACCTCCTTTAATAGTCCCTTCTTTGCTTCAAGGGTTGGTTTAGGATGCTTATTCATAAATTCGAACAGCATCTTAAATTGAGGATAAACCACATTGTCTATCCCACTTGTTTGTTGAAACCAATTAACCGTTTTATCTCTAAGACTGCCATTTGGATACGATGTAAGATGATGTAAATCTAAAGCCATATCATGTATATCATTATTAAAGACATAAGAAATATCTTTGTTTTCCCATGTAACTCTACCATGTCTGTGTGGTGTCTTAATAGCAATTGGACATCCACAGGCCATTGCTTCAAGCGGACCTCTGTCATTTTGCCCTCCCCCTCCAAAGTGACAGAACAGTTTTGAAGCATTAAGTATCCTTCGGAGTTCAGGTCTTGCTACAAATCCTGTTTGTATTATATCAAGTTTGGGTATAGTTTTGTACATCGGTGTTGTGTTCACCCCTCTACCACCGCCCCCTGGCATGATCACTCTCAGATTCTTACCATATGTGTAGTAGTATTCCCTCAATGCTTTGATACCTAACCATTGCCCTTTCTTATCATGTACGTGTGAAGCACCTAAGCACACATCATACTTGATTTTAGCATCAGGTTCTTTATAGAATATGTCTGGATTAATTGGTTTTTCATAGTGCAGGAATAGTCTACCTCTTGATTCCAAATAAGGTAGTTTTTGGACTGGTTGAAGATCATCTAATACAATGTCCCACCACTTCCATCTTGATCTTCCTGTGTTAGCAGCATAAAGCATCTTCCATTTATGCATGTGTTTCTCAATAAGGAAGTTATGCCATGATCGAAACCCGCCCCGAATGAATAGAATATCATCCTCTCTCAAGTATGGAAGTATCTGCCATATCTCAGGAACAATATACCCTTTCATTCCCCCGAAGTCACCGACACCTGTCCCTCTATTGCTTTCAACAACTACCAATACTTCATCAATTACCTTTTCTTGCAGAAGCTTTTTGAATACATTATGCAAACCCTCTTCTTGGAACATTAACCTCACACCTTCAGCACAAGGTGCTTTGGGGTCCCATGAGGGGTTAGATTTAGCTATAGCTTGATGCTTGGCATAATAAAAGAATACAACCCTCATTCGGACTCCTCATCAAGATAATGTAAATGTGTAACTGCTTTACGAACAAGAGAAAGACCAGCCCAAGTACCTGGGAATGTAAATATCTCCCAGTCTTTGTACTCATCCCATTTGTGTATAGCTCTTGCTAACTTCCATGCTTCATCATAGGTATTTCTATTAGTAGGGTAGGTATCATGCATACAAATAATACCACAAGGTGACATCCACTTAGAGAAGTTATCAAAGTCTTTCTTTGCTTGTTTAAATGAATGGTCAGCATCGATAAACAACATATCAATAGGCTCACTCCACAGCATAGCAAATTCATCTGTTGACATATTGTGAATTTCCACTGGTCTGTTCTTTGTTTTGACACCACGCATTCTCTTTGTATCTAATTCAACACCAACTGCCCTTTTAAACACATCAAGGGATGTCATTTGATTGAACGTCCAGCCATGTCTTAGCCCAAGTTCCATATAGGTATGAGGTTTAAATAGTAAGGCTATGTTCTGCATAATTGGTAGGAACTCATTCATGCTTCGTACAATATCATATCTTACCCGGTAGTCTTCCCAAGGATTTCTGTGGACTTCTTTCCAATTTATCATATAATATCCCCAAACAATTGCTGTGACTTATAAGCTGTTTCCTTATCAATAAGAGCTTTCACTTCTTTACTCTTTATTTTCCATCTGTTAAGTACATCCGAATCACTAAAGGAACTTGTACCATGTAAAGGCACTTCATAAATACCCCTATCGGTGAACTCTAAGTTGAGTTTTTCAGCAAGGTCTTTTCGATAGCATTGATCTGAAACCCAGTTATTGAATTTGATAGGTATTAATGGCATCATATATTTATTAGGGGTCAGGCAGATTGTAGCATGGTTATTCCACATACCTTGTATTGTATAGGCTTTTTCTTCTCTGTGTGGTTTCCATAAACCACCGTATGTTTGCAATCTACTTGCAAACAAATTGTAAGGATCTCTGATTATAACTGAGGTTGTGACTTCTTTGGGTAAGTAACCTGCCCGCCTATAAATATAATCAATAGTTTGTGGGAAGGCATCTTCAAAACTCATAACACATAAATCAAAGTCCCTCAGATCGGGAAACCCAAGAGCATCAAAACGAACCTTTTTATATCTATCATATTTAGATACAACTGGTATACCATGTTTGTATATTATATAATTGGCAACTCTGAAATTACCATCATAGGATAGAATATCCACGTTGTTTAGATGTATATTATATCCACTCTGTCTGCATATCCAATTTATGATAGCATGTTGCCCACTTCTGCGTAGAGCATAAGTTACTAAACACCTCATATTAGCCCCACTTCCATGCTAAGATCATAGTTCCTATTGCTAAGAGTATATAGAATGTAAATGGTCCCCAAAGAGGAACTGTTACCCACCACCATGACCAGTTAATCACGTTCGTTAATTTCAGCACAATGAAAGCAACTCCCAGCAAACCAAAAATACTAACGCCCCCTGTAGTTGTGCTTGATTGACTCATTTTGCCATAACCTCCTGTATTACTGGTAGATACTCGTTATTATATAAGTAATTCCAGTTGTAATGCTGTATAGCAAATGTCTTGATACTAAGGGATTCATTCTCTTTGAGTCTTCCAAGAATGATTTGAGATAAGTCAAGTAAGTACTTCCGCATATCTTCAACAGCAAAATTATGATGGTACGAACCGAAGTCAAAGAAAAGGCCGTTCTGGCCTGCGATTTCTGATAGCATTCTAAGTGATTTATTTGATATTGTCAAGACTCCTGATAATGCTGCTTCAGGTAGAACGAGGCCAAAGGTTTCCTCTCTTGTGGGGAATATAAACAGGTTACTACAAAGGAATAAGTCCCGAACCATTGCTTTTGTTATACCTACCTCATACTTCTTGTCAAAGTCTGGAGTGAATATAAAATCAGTATCAGGTTCAAGTCCCTTTTGAGCGGCTTCCGTTTTGTAGATATTGATATCTTCCTTCTGTTGTCTTCCTGTTGCCCACTGGGCTGCTATAATTAAACACACCCTTTTACCTGTGTTCTTAATGTTCGCCATTATTTCAGCTACCTCATGTACTCTCTTTGCATGTAACCTATCAACTGAAGCAGGATACAACTTGACTACATCAGCTTGTAGGATTTGAGGGTACCTTCTAAGGAAACGGCATGTCTCAGGGTCGAAGTCCATCCATTGTCGAATGTCTTTGATATGATGGATGCAACGAACATCTTCCATCATGCCCCGAAACTGCTCTGCAACAAGTATTCGATCCGTATTGTTGGGGTAGATGATCTTGTGATTAGGACCGTACTCTTTGATTGTCCACCAGTCTCGAAAGACAGTAGGTACACTATGTATCCAATGCAACCACCTTAGCTTAGGCAGAAAAGGAGAAGCTCCCTTTACACCTAAACCATAGATCATAAACCATCCCTGGAATATCCAGTCATGGGTGAAAGCAATGTCGAAGTCGGCTAACTCTCTAATTAGCATCTTCTTGGTTTCTTCTACCACTTGTTTGTGGTTACATTCCTTGAAGTTTGTTTCCAACCTATTAGTTTGATAGTCTTTCAAATGTGTGAAGGGAACTTCTTTCCGTAGGTGTAGCTTTGTCTTGTCCAAACCATACTTCTCAAAGTCAGAATCAGGTAAATGAACGTTTTCTCCTTTACCATGGTACTTTGAATTGACAAAGAGATGGACCTCATGCCCAAAAGATAACAGCATTCGAACTTGATCTTGAACGATACCTGTTAGACTGTAGCCAGGGGGAAACTCTTGGAAGTTAGTAAGTATCGCAATTTTCATCAGGGGTCTCCTTTATTTCCATTATTCTTGGGTTGATTTTGCTGAAACAAGATTTACATATAAAATAACTACCAGCTGTTTGCCACTTCTTTACTTGAAATACATCTTCATAGTGGTATGACCCTTCACACATCCTACAAACGAATCGGTTCCCTTTCTCTGGAGGGTACATGTAACTTTCGATTGCTTGCACAAGTTCTACAGCCATTTCCTTTATTAATTCGAGTTCATTTGCCATTATTTAAATCTCCTTGGTCGTTCTAAATCAGAGATACGCATAACAAAATTATCAAACTGGGTTACGTGTCTATTTACTGGGTCGTATGTACCGGCTGGCTCTTTTTCACATTGCTCCCTAAACTTCCAAGTTTCTATGTGACCAAGGCACCATCCTGTTTTCCAATCACCTTTCATTCTGGCAAACATAAAGTAATCACATTTGGAATTTATATCATAATGTGGTACACCTACTTTGTAACTTTCTTTTGGTTTAGAACCACATGATCTACAATATACTTTGGCTGAACTTTGATTGGGTAGAATTAATACGTGACCGCCTATAGTACCACCATATACTTTTTGTATTATAGCATACCCTATTCCATTGATGTCCCTTGCTCCCTTCTTCATAGTTTTAGTTAATGGTATTGTTTTCATTTATGGCACTTACTCCTTTCTCTTTAGTAGTAAGAAATATCTTATCCGCTGATGTATTTATTTCAACAGCATGGCTGATCATAATAATCTGTAATTTGATTTCAGAGGATACTAATTTAACCATTTCAGACACTTTGTTTTGTAGATCAGGTGATACATTTCTGAATGGTTCATCTAATATTAAAGTGGGTCTGTTCTTATTCAAACTCCAACGAGATACACGTAATGCAAAAGAGGCTACATCTAAGGCGCCTCCTCCTGAGCTTTCAATTGGTTTGTACTCTTCTCCATCGATTTTGAATAAGAGATCACATTCAGTAGTGTTTCTCCGTTCTACAAAATGGACTTCGAAATCAGGTGCCTCGGGAAATACAGAACGCAAAGCAGTAGTAACAAGGTTAGCTATATGGTACTCTAACTTTGATTGAGTGGACTTAGCTACCAGTTGCAGTATAGCTCTGGCTTGCTCTGCATTAGAAAGACGTACTTTGGCGTTCTCAAACTTCTCCTCAAGGTGCGCTTTCTTTCTCTCCAGTTCTATCTTTCTTCCTTTAGCAATGTAGAACCGGGATTTGATATCTTCCAGTTCGCTTACCATTCGAATTGTTCCTTTATATCGTTGAATTTAACTGTAATCTTTTCACTTAATTTCCCTAAATCAGACTTCATTTGTTCCAGCAGTTTGTCTGCTTCTTCCAGGGTAGTCACATTAAAATCATTGCTAAGACGATCCATGAGAGATTCTAACTTTCCTTCAAGAACACTCCTTTGTGACTTAGCTTCTTCCACTGAAGTCTCTAACCTTTTTAGTTCTGCTATCATATCTGTCATGCTAACACCTCATTAATGATTTGACGAACACCTTCACTTGTTTTGTTCTTGGCCATATAGGCATCTACATTCTTGCGGAAATTCAATCCTTGTAGCTCCACTTCTTCTTCTTTCAGTCCCTCAATGAATGCTTCCAGTTCTGCATTCTTTTCTTTCTCCTCAGTAGCTTTTTCAACATTGAACACACTTTCAAAGACTTGATGTGGTATTTCTATTGGAACAATACTGCTTTCTCCTGTGTCTATTATGTCTACTATGAAACATATAGGAGTATGATCCACTTGATCAATATTTGTTCTCATAAGAGACCCGCAGTTTAAGAGAGCTTTGTGTCCAAAGTCAGTAGTAAATGATTTATGATTATCACCAGAAACAATCAGATCAAAGTCAGTAGTTCTAAGTAGTAGATTGCAAAGAGTATGGTCCTCTTGACCTTCCCACAACTTATCTTCCACAATCATTTTGTGTATGAGAAGCACATTGAACTTGCTTTTGTCTTCCACCTCCGGGATTTCTTCTCCCCAAGAACAACCATAGAAATGAACATCAAACCATATATTCACAGGACTTGGTGGAAGAACAGTAATCACACCAGATGAATCAAGTACTTTTGTTGGTGTGTTGTCTCTGTTTGAACTATGGTACCTCATATCATGCTGTCCAAATACTGTCAGCATTGGTATTTCGTATTCTTTTAGTAAAGATATGTAGAGTTGTTTGAGGTAATCACTTGTTTGGTAAGAATCGAACAAGTCTCCTGGTTGCAAGATGTAATTACATCCATTTAACTTCGCTGTTTCAAGAATGAAGGTTACCTTATTCTTTTGGGCTTCTACAAAATCATCCGTTCTGTTCTTAGGCTTTTTATTCCTAAGATGCCAGTCCCCAGTTGCTAATAGTTTCATCATAGCATGTCCTAATCTATAGGTAGGTTCTTTTGAATCTCTTTAATCCAGCTCTTAACTTTCAGGCGGTGTGGGTTCTGCTTTAGAAAGTCTTTGAGAAAAGAGGTAAAATGCCTAATTTCAGTAAGATTGTCAAACTGTAAAAGAATATTACCTACGTCTTTGCCATCTTTAATTAGACTCCATACATTCATATTATGGCTCCTTTTAGGGGTTGTTTACACAGGGGACATATATCAAGCGAGTTAAACGCATCAGACAGAGCTTTAACCGCTGTTTCCTGTGTCTGAGAAGCACGGAGCCACGCTTCCTTGCATGAGCATATGTCTGTGTATGCTCTTTCAAATTCATTGTGGGAAACTAACGCTCCGCGATACTTCTCTGTCATGGTTTTTATATCTTTTAATGGTTCTTCTACTTCGAGCCAATAAATGGTGCTATCAAGATCCTCTTTTACTATTGAAACAGATCCACATATTGGTTCAAGTGTTTTAATACCCTCTTGAACAGTTTTATATTCCGTATTAATGACATTCATCACATCTGCCATAAGATATTCTACCTCCAAGAACTCATCTATATCTGAAAGACGTTCTTTAGCTTCAAGTACCTGAGTGGCTATTTCGGTCAACAGTTCTTTATTAGCATGGAGGCTCTTGCGATCCTGGTATAGTTTTTCAACTTCCAGTATCTTGGATTCCATCTTGTCAAGACCATCATATTTATTCAGATCAAAAGAGACTTCTTTTAAGGAAAGCTGGGCACTGTCCTTAGATTTTGTAGTATGTTTTATTATGGCATTTACCTGACCAATAGAATTATCAATGCTGCCTAACCCAGCAGCTTCATTCAATTCTTTAGCCACTTTACCAGGAGAGTCTTGAAGTAGATAGAATTGATCATACTGCCCCTGTATATTAATTTCTGATAGCCTGGTTATTGCAGATACTTCCGTTGGTAAATCTGATCTGATAGCCCGGAGTTCAGTAGTTGGTAAATTGTAACCATTGTCCTTTTTACTTCTTGTTCGTTCAACGAATGTTCCTTCGGTAAATCCGACAGTTGCTAATACATCATCCCCGCCTTTCCAATGAGAGAAATCACCTTTAGCTGGAGAATTGAGCAAAGCCCACCTCAATGCACGAATGATATTTGATTTACCACTATCACTCTGCCCCTGTACAATATTAACACCTTTATCAAACTGGAGAAGAGTGTCTTTGTGTGTCCTGAAATTGTTTAACTGTAGGGCATCTATCATTGGTAGGTTCCTTAGTTGGTATTGCCCCTAAAAGGGAATATCTATTTGGGTATACCATGTAATGAACTTCACATAAATTATAAGCTCTTATGAATTGGTTCTTTGGTTCTTTTGTGTCCCATTCTACAATTTTATATGTAGCAAGATTTGAACACCCTTTTACTCCACAAAACATACTCATGTTTTCACCCTCTTTCCTATTTTAGTATCACTTCCTTTGAGATCAAACAAAGCTTTACGGGCAAGCCCATAAGCATCACAAAGATTGTCATCCTCAAACTGAATACCCCACTTTCTGTATGTCTTTAGCAACATGAGATCCTTTTTGCAATTACCCTTACCTGTTACAAACTTCTTCAGATTTGTTGGGGGGATTACTATATAATTCATGTCTTCAATATACATAGCAACACGGAGCATATAATGTAAGGCACCAAGTTGTGCAGCGTAGGTACTTTTTCGAGCAAAAGCAATACCTTCCATACATATAGTGTGGGGTAGTTTAGGGTGCTTGATGTGTTCCATTACTGATTCAACAATATACAGGAGCCTTTCTTCTACTTTCTCTTTGCTGTCTGTGGAGAATAGGTTTTGATCGATAACAGCTCCATGTGCATCAATACGAACTATACCTGTGCCAGTAAAACTAGGGTCAAGTCCTATGAACTCCATCTTACCTCCTTATTTTTGGATCTCTTTCATCAGTCAAAGCTTTTTGAATGGCTTCCCATAAATAGATTGTTTTGTTTCGTAGAGCTTCTTGTAGTTGGTGCTTCTCTACATAGTCAACGGCTTTATCCAAACTCACATACCATTTGTCATTACCGCAGCAATCATATTTTGTTTGACTGGTCATTTCTTTATTATACTGTAAGCAAGTTCGGATATCATCAATCCCATAACCAAACATAAGATAGAAGAAGCCCTTACGCCAAGGTTCATCAAGAGAACTCTTTGTTATTTGAAAACCTACTTTGTTACCAGTTACCTTTTCGAACTCACCTACTAAACCTGTAGCATGGTCCTCTTTGATTTTAACCCTCTTTGTTACTTGCCCACCTTTAGTAGGGAATAGTTTTATACGCAATGAAGCATAGAAAGGAATGCCCATACCACCTGGTGTTACTTCACCATATTGGCTTTGCCTGATCTGATTAGAACAAGCTATAATGAAATTGTTCTCTTTGATTTCTACACACGTTTTACGGAGACCAGCCGAGAACTCTTTAGCTCTCCGCATACCCATAGCATCCCCGCTATCAAGTTCAAGATCAGTAGATAGAGCAGCCAATGAATCAGTACACACAGCATTAGCTATGCCAGTATTCTTTGGTCTGAAAGATTTTATCTCCTCAAATACCTGGGGTACTGTTTTAGGCATGGTGTAATTGTTTTTGTTTAACTCCATGCCATATATTTCAGCGTACTGTTGGTCAAGCCTCGCCTCTGGGTCAAGAAACTTTACTTCACCCCCACGATATTGAACACTCCCTGCTATCTCTGACAAGATAGCTGTCTTACCTACTCCAGTAGGTCCGTACACTTCGATAAGTATACCTGATGGGAGACCTCCTCCCTTCAGTCTAAGACCTGATATTATAAGATCAAGCAGGGTGCATCCAGTTGATACTGTAATCTTAAAGTTACCCGTGTTAGGCTTGAAATCGATACCATCTACCTCGATAATATCTTCATCTACTGCCTGTTCTGTTTGTCTTATTTTCATATTATGTCCTGGAGAGTATTCTTCTCCGTCTCCTACTTGTTGCTGCTGGTTTTTCTTCTGCCACTTCTGGTTCTTTTTTACCAATAGGTGCTCTTGTTTTGAGGGCTGCTGTTTCTTGTTGGATTACAGGAGGGGCCTCTCCTTCAGCTTCTTTCAGTTTGTCAAGAGCATCACTACAGGTATTCCAAGAAACACACCCATTGCAGTCTTTTTCAAACTTATCAAGGTCTGCTCCAAAGTCATGTCCTGCAGGACAAACTCCTTCTTCAACAGCAGGTTCATCAGCCACTCTGTCCATTTCAGACATACCCTGTGTCATTGTTGTAGGAGCATCTACTTTGTTTGTGAGTGAAGTAGGTGGTGCTTCTGCGTGAACTGCTTCTCCATCATATTCTTTTCCCCAGAAGGCTTTATACATAAGTTCATAGGACGGGTGCATGTTAATTAAACCATCAACAGGAACAGATTTAGATAAGATATTGTCTGGTATAACTGCTTTGCGTTCCACAAACTTCGGGGCTGAGAACTGAATGCTATCTCGTTTGTTACCATCACCATCAGTAAAAGACCCTTCTGATTTGATAGAGATAAAAACAGACTTACCTTTTTTGTGATCCATATATGGTATAAGACCACCGCCCATTGGAATTTGTGAAGCTTCTTTCAGTTGACTTACAATAAAGAAGTGAGCTACTTCCCAAAGCTGAACGCCTTTCTTTTCTTCTTCAGGAGTATCATGCACCCAAACAAGATAAAAAGCTCTTTGCTTTGATCTTATTTTACCATACTCCTCTTTTGGCAGATGTTTTGAGTTCATGTACTCTGCTATAGGATCAGGGTCTCTCCAATGAGATGCCGGTGATATAAATTGATCTCTGAGGGAGCCTACGTTTTGATATACCCACAGACTTAACACCCAGCAATACTTCCCTTTTTCTTCATAAGGATGATCGGGTCCTGATATCCATGGTATTACATCGAAGCAATGATCACCTAATTTAGGCCTCCATAGTTCCATGTCTTCCGGTAATGCATCTGCATTGATAACTGTTCCTGCTCTGAAGGTAGATTCCTCTTTACGCTCAAAGTCTTCTTGCTGTCTCTCGGAAAGGTCTTCCCTTTGTTTCTTAATCATGTCAAGATAGCTGGTCATTTCTCCCCCTTTTAAGATGGTTTTAAGTCCTTGTTATTTATCATATTTCTATATCGTTCATCAGTCTCTTTGTCAATAGAATTTTGTTCGGTTTCTTGATGTATTCGTGGTGTAGAGAAGTAACCAGAAACATACAATCTGGATAACACTTCAAGCATATCTTTTCTATGTTCAAACGCACGTAAAGACCTTTTGAAACGATTGGCTTTGTACTTAACTGAACGTGTTGTAGCAGCCTGTTTTTTGTAGGCATCTTCAGTTAATATTACAGAATCTATAGCGGTATCTGTCAATCGTTTGATTCCATAAGCCTCTGGTTTGCCTGATATAATTTGGTAACGCTCTGCTTTTATAGAGGCAAGTCGTGATTCCTCATTCTCCAATACTGTTTCAGCCTTGGCACAAGCATCTGCATAGTCTCCATATATCTCCGCCTGATCTCGGGCGTTTATATGTAACCTGTTGAATTGAATCCGTCTGTCTTCTCTATAGTTCCGATCTTTTATCATTACTTCTCCACTAAACAAGCTAAGTGACAACCCATAACAAGCCCTGGAAAACCAGAATATATAATACTCTTTTCAAATATACCAAGCATTTCAAGGGTATGCATTCCTCCGTTATCCCCAAGATGTACTTTTGCTATGTATCCAAGCAAAGCTCTGCGAGATGATTCGGGATTATCCTGAAGATTGTTGAGTATTATTCTAATTTTGAACCACTTCTGCTTCTTGCCTAAGCTGAAGTCACACAATGTCCGGGCTACTGCTATAACAGACTCCGTATCATGTGTGAGATTAGAAATACATTCTATTGCGGCAGCTTCGTCTACCATATCCACTACTGTGTCGAGCATGTTTAAAGCAATTCCAGGAGAACCATTTGAAACATCTACTATCCTATCAAGTACGGAATGAAAGAAGTTTTTACTCTCAGCCGTCATAATATCTGTCAGCAGTTCTTTCATTTCATCCATGCGTAATGCTTTACAGACATACTTATGAGGTCTTCTAAAGAAAGCCTCTTTCAGTTTGTTAGGTTCTGTGGTACATAAGACATAGTAGACATGATTGTATGGCTTTTCGAGTTGAAGCAGCAAAGCTTCTTGGGCATCATGTGTTATTTGGTGACACTCATCGAAGACATACATCTTTTTGTCTCCTAACATGGGAGCGTAACTTGCTTTTTCCAGTACCCCTCTTATAGTGTCTATGCCCCGAAGGTTAGCTGCATTATAATAGTAGAAATCTTCTTGAGGTATATTGAAATGATTCTTTAACAGAAAAGCTAGGGTAGTTTTACCTGTACCAGCGGAACCTGTGAACAAGTAGGAGTGAGGGATTTCTGTTTCATCCGTTCTATCAAGTGCAGATAGTAAAGAATCTACTAAATCATCGTTTCCATAAAATTCTTCGAATGAAGTAGGCCTATACTTAGTTTGTAATGGCATGTTCTATCCTTTCAGTTTTTGTTTGTCGTACCAGCTATGATTTATAGGGCTTAATTCAAGATCGATCTTCAAGGGGATTGTTATCCATTCGAATTTATCTCTCACTTGTTTTGTACCAATATCGAGTAGCATAGAAATTAATTCATCTTTTTCATTGGGAGGAGTATTGAACAGAATGGAATCATGGACTTGTCCAATTATCATGCTTCGCATCTTCCTCTTTCGAAGCTCTCTGTTTATCTGTATCAAAGTCCATAGCATGACATGGAAAGCAGTTCCCTGTATTGGATAGTTACCTACTTCTTTCGAAGTCATGTACCCTCTGAATCTGAATCCGAAAAGGGTCTCTATGTATCCATGTTTTATATAGAAACGATTTATATCTGTTTTCCATTGATCATACCCAGAGAATCTTTCTTTCCAGAATATGCGCTCAACTTCTTTACAATGATCTTCAAATTTGCGGTAGGTAGTGATGCCTTTATCATCTATCCAGTCTTTAATAAGAATACCTGAAGCAGTCTTCATATGAAGACACCTACCCCACAAATCTACAGCACAATTCTTGTAATAAGATCCATAGAATTCGGGGAATACCCATCCATTCTTAGAATGAAACCTTAAATTGTCTGTAACTTCTTCTAAAGGTAGTTGCCAAATATCAAGAGTTGTGTCCCTGTGCATGTCTGTACTATCATCTGTGAGATATGTTATCATGTTCTCATCTTGATGGTAACAACACCCAATTGATACTTCAATGCTCTTGTAATCAGCATCTAACAGATGCCATCCTCTGTTGGGAATTATACCACTTCTGCATATTCTCTTAGCTTCTTCTTCTCTAACAGGTATGTTCTGAAAACTTGGGTCAGAAGCAGAGGACCTATAACTTACTGGTACAATGAGATCGAATGAGGGATGCATTCTGTCCTCATGTATAGCACGTAAGAACTGATTCAAATAAGTACTGTCCAGTTTATTTAGCTGTCTCCATAACTGCAAGTCTTTGATGAAAGGAAGATTAGTTAGGCTTTCTAATGCTGCTTTGTCTGTTCTTGGATTGTCATTCTTGGAAGTAGGTAGTTCTTTCTTTAGGATATGTTGTATCATATCAGCTAAATCTTTTGGTTTATAATCACTACCACCTGAAGCTACTCTGAATTGTCTTGTTCTTATTTCTTTAGAAATAGTACCGGTTTTCTTGCTGAATTTGTCTTCAAATGCTTTAGCTTCTGGACCATGTTCCAGTCTATCTTGACACTTCTTTATCTTACCCTTCATCCCTTTCTTAGCATCACGATAGTATTTTTCGTTAGCCAGTATGCCATTTTGTTGTATCTTTGAAAACTCTATAGTGCCTTCATGGAACAAGTCATAAGCATCATAGATTTGATTCCAGTTTAACTTGAGGTGTTCTTCAAACATATCCATTTGTTTGTATGCAAGTCTCATACCATATATAGTATCAAGACCATTATAATTCAGTAGCTTGGGTAAAGCCACATCTTCCATTCTGTTGAATGGAAATCCCTTTATGTATTTCTGGACATCAGTATTATACGGAGCAATTCCAAAGTTTATGTATGTCTGGTACTTTAACCCAGAGTACATTCTCCTATTGTCAAGCAGATGTGCAGCAATTAATGAATCCCAGTTCCACCCTAACACTTGAATACCCAATACAATCTTTAACCATTCATCTTCAAACTTCAAGTTGTGTGCCATCTTCTTGATGTTTTCATCTATGAGTATCTTACCAAGAAGATTTACTATTTCCTCTAATTCATCAGACAACCAATGATCTCTGTATTGTAAAGGAAATGCAAAAGCTGTATCATCCTCCTCACTTAGAGATATACTTAGTATCTTTTGACCTGCTCTATATGGTTTTAACCCAGTTGTTTCGATGTCGATATATAAATCATCTGGAGGGTTATCAATAAAATCATCCAGAACTCCTTTAACATCTACAAATTCTACAAGCCGTTCTACTTCATCTACCTCCCACACTTCTTTCTTTAGTGAAGGTTTCTTTAAACAGGATACTGCAAAGTTCAAATCCCTTTTGTATTGTGAAGTAATATTTTCATCTCTTGCATTTCGTGAAGCAAAAGAGGGATGATAGATAGGGATAAGCCAAGACCTGTGCTCTCTGTCTGGTATACAGTTACCCCTCCATCTGTTTATACCTACTTTACCAAATTTATCACCAAATACAGAACGACATGCAGCTTCACCTACTAACCATATAAACTGAGGGTCCAGTTCTCTTATGTGCTGCTGTATTATTGGACGACAGTATTCTATTTGTGTATTAGATGGACTTGCTATTACTTTTTCACCCCCAACAGTAGTATAACCAGGAAAACACCCACAAGCATTTACTTTCCAGAAGTCTCTATCAAGATCAAGTCCATAGTTTGATAGCATACCTCTAAACTCTTTACCTATTTTACCAATGAAGTGTTTTCCATATTGATCTTCGTCAGGACCAGATGCTTCTCCTATTATCAAACATCTCATCTTCCCTTTACCAGTAGGAGCAAGTCTTCCATTTTGTGAAGCGTGATACAGGCCACACTTGTCACACATAGGTCCCTGTTCTTTTAGATCGTATACCAGTTTTCCTTTAGCTACGTCTGACTTGCTGAATAAAGCCATTGATTCTCCTTATCTAATCAGAGCTATCAAGTGTTGTAGTCTTTCTAACTTAATCAGAATGGCTTTCTTTGAATAAAGAACTTGCCCCTCGCCCCCAAGTGTATTACCGATCACTTCATTGAAGAAAATAGGATTAATATCGAATGATAATTTGCCCTTAATTTCAGTAGGATTTTCACATGTTCGTACAATATCAGCTAACCCCTCGGAAGCTGCTGCTGTTAGAATGATATTGTCCGGTTCAAATTGAAAGTTGATGCACTTATCAGAGGAGGCCATATCATCTACCATAATAGATACAAAACTGACATCCTCTTTTATAGTTTGAGGGAATTTCAGTTCTTCTCCGGTAAAGTCAGTAAACACTTTATCTGCGTTTAAATACTCTCCCATCCTTTTTCGAATACTGTATATAACCTCAGATGGTTCTGCAAAGTGTATCCATTTCTCAGTAATGCACATCTCTTTGATGTTCCGAAAGTTTGACAGTTCTGCCATAGACTCAGCATCCACAAGGAATTCTTTAGTAGCGAGCGTTCCTTTTTCGAACTCATACCAACCCATACGGCTCTCACTACCACAGTAAGCACTATCTCCTTCAAACTTCATGCAAGACAGAACATTTGTTTTATCTTTATCTGCGGAGAACTTCAGAAGATTGACAGCAGTACTGAAGTCTTTTGGAAGAGGAAACCAGTCATATTTAGAGAACTCTTCCGCCACTGTTTTAATTCTGTCTGATACTTCTATATCCTCTGTTTTTGTAGCGAATCTTCCTTTCGATCTCTCAGAATTGAACATGATATTTCCATCTATGATTTCCATATCTATGTCCTCGCTATCAACAGAAGCAACCACTTTGTAAAATAGATCAGCCTTTACAGAAAAAGGTGCTTCTAACTCCATCTTAAAAGGATGGTGTATGCATATCTTGTCGTTATATGTCACTACATCTTCTCCGGTAAATATGTAGTGAGTCATAGTTTCCAAAGTTTCTTTCTTAGCAATAGCCGGCTTTACTAAATCAAGCACACTCAATAGGTCAGTCTTTGTTATTTTCATTTAACGGGCTCCTTTAATCTTGTATATTCATACGTGCCTTTTACATTAGAGTTGAGAAAGCTTCCTTTGGAGTCAGCAGCCTGCATCCCTTCGAATATAACTAAAGGAACTTGGTGATAAATGTAACGAGCATTCCCACGCTTGAACTCAACTTCAAGTATCAAGTTAGATTCATCGAAACGGTATTGTTCTATCTGTGAAGACCCTATAACTTTTATCCAGTCGTGCGTTCCCATTCTTCCTCCTTTAAATCCATTATTGTCTTTCCATCATCTTTGTAATAGAAAGAGATTAATCGGTTATAAGCATATCCCCGAGCTTCCATATCTTCCTTTACTTCTCGTTCTAACTCAGGATCTTTCATTTGTGGAAAATTACCTGCTAAATAGAATATCATCTGAATAACGAAGCCCTTTTTTCTGTGTAAGCCCACGGATATGAAGGCATTGACTCACACATATCCATGAAGTAGATTAGATTCATTCTATCCCTCTGCCTATAATCTTCAGAAAGCTTTTCAACAGTAGTGCCACAGTCGTGTATGTATGACTCGACAAACTTTAATTCTAATTCGGATAGTAGTTTGATATGCTCCCACTCTTTACAGCCAGCGGGGTCTTTACGAGATGATATGTGCAGAGATCGGGGTGGTTTATCATATCGAAATGTACCATTTAATATATGAGGCATTATAACTATACCAAGTCTTGAATAGTACACCCAACTTGAACTGTCTACACTATACCAAGGGAATCTACGAACTAAAGAAGGGGCATTCAACCCGAACCCATGTACTTTACATCGGGGCATGTGATCGGGTGTGTCACAGATAAGCTCCCATGACTTTGTAAAGAATCGAATGCGAGCAGGTTCTGTTTCACCAGCCATACCACCTAAACAGAAGTAGGGATAATTAAAACAACGCATTAAGTACTTAGGAAATTCATCTTCAAGATGGAATACAGGCAGGGGAGCAAACCCAGCGTCTTCCATTATCTGTTGATTCTCCCAAGTCTTTTCTGCATCTCCTATTACGTCAAGGTTTGCATAGACATCAATAAGTTCTGAATGGGCTTCAATATAGTCCATGTAACTATCAATATCTATGGGTGAGCCGCCTTTACTGGCAGAGAATGCCCCTGAATCCAAGAATACTTTCATTAATTGAACTCCGTTAGATCAATTGTGAGAGCTTGTAAATTAGAGTAGGACAGGTCATCCACAATGTAATCATAATGAGGTTTGCCAAATATAATATTGTCATATACTACATTGTGTTTTTTTAGCCATTTTATAGTTACTCTTCGGTCCTCCTCATGTCGTGCAGTAAATAATATTATCTTATGACCTTGTTGTTTTAAAGTCCACAAACAACGAATATTCGTTTTAACTGGTGTTCGTTCCCAATATATTTCTTCTCCCCAACCATCAATTTCTTCAGTTAGAACACCATCAATATCCACCGCGATAGTCATTAACTGCTTTGAGGATGTCTTTGTTTCGTGATTCGTCATAATGGTTATTTCCTGCTTTATACTCGTACTCATCCATTAATGCTTGATTATTAAATGTTAGTTTTATTCCATTTACCCAAAAAGCAGTCCACTTTCTGAAACATGAGGAGCACTTCCCACAGTATCTTCTATGATCTTTAGAATAGCAAGAAACTGTGGACTTGAGTTTTTCCGTACTTAGTTTTTGATTTAAGTACCATCTTACAATATCTGATTTACCCATAGACCAAAAAGGAGACCAGATATTGATTTCTGTTCCCTCTAAATTAGATAACAACGTACTCATCCATTTGAATATAGCTTTGGTCTTATCAGATACATTGTCTCCTTTTATACCAGCTATTACAATATCATGGCTGTAGTCACAAGCAAGCATAGCAATATAAAGGTTTCTATATGGTATGTAGGCATTTGGTTCACGTTGTCTATCACCTACAAATAAACTTTTATCAATAATTGTATCATGGAATAGTTCTGATACCACTTTCTTTTCTTTCTCTGAATAAGGAGTACCAAGATCGAAGTAAACTTTAGCAGGAGTGATTCCATGCTCTCTCTTCAGGAAATGAGCCGCGATGAAGGAATCTACCCCACCTGAAAAGCATAGGACCGTCAATTAATTTTCCCCCTTTATGTGTGAGAAGGTTGCTGTATAGACAACTATACTACGTGTGAACATAGTCAGATATGGGTATTTTACCAGATTTGATAGCATGTGCATCGATATGTGTATTCCACATACAACCGGGACAGTCTTTCTTTATCCAGTTTTTCCACTTATGCTTCCAAATCACCCAATCATCTATCTTGTGTATCTTTACATCCCATCGGTGTTTGACATGAAAATCATCACATGGCATAACTGTTCCATCACAATCGATAGTTACCCATGATGGAAACTCTTTATAGTGAGAGCAATTCCAACTATACGTTGCTATTCTCAAAGGTTCTGCTACAATCATATCTAAGAAATGATTGCTGGCATGTATTCGATATCCTTCACGTTTTAACCACTTATAAACAGGGATTTCAGCAACAAGGCCCATTAAATGCTTTCCATGAAACAGCAAGTCTTTAATACCATCAAAATCTTTGCATTTCGAACCCTCTTGCCCTCTATCTGGGTGTATTAAATCAAATAGGGACCATATCCCCATAGAACTCATGTTTATTACGTGTTTTGCAAACTTGGTATAATTTAATGCTGTGAGTGTTGTAATGGTAGCAGCATCCCGTATATTAGGGAACTCTTTCCAATAAAGCAGTACTTTCATTCCATTGTTCATCTTTTTGCCAGCAGACAAACCACCGACATCAATATCGTAACTAACAGATAAGGATTTAGCTCCATTATCATATAACTCCTTCACTTTCGTTTTCGCATCGTATGCTGTACCAGAGGTTATTACTGTTGTATGTATGCCAATGCTTTCGGCATAGCCGACTACTTCTGGTAATTTATCGAAGTCGCAAAGAGGCTCTGCTCCATAGAACGCAATGAATTGACAATGTATAGCCTTTAAATTGTCAATTCCCTTCATCCATTGTTTTGCTGTAAGTGAGTTACCTTGGCCAGTCGCCATATTACAGTATTCGCAAGATAAAGGACATTTACGTGTCCATAGGATTTCAGCTTTTACGATTTCCATATGAATACCTCATTACCTTTTATTTCATGTACTTTAGAGAATCCTACTTTATTCATTGTTGAACTTGAGGCACCCCACTTATGGGTGTGATAGTCTTCTGAAAATAGATTATACACATATTTAGACCTAGGATTAGGAAACCCAAGTATTATCATTTCAGAATGCTCCTTTAGTTCTTCAATAATGCTAAGTGCTTTTTCTTCGATGATGTGTTCAAATACGTGGTTAGCTACTGCGATATATGAGTTGAAAATAGATGGGTCTTTCAGAAAGTCCTCTATGGTGCTTTCATATATGTTTTCATAGATACTGGTTACAGTCGTTAGTACTTTTTGAGGGATATCAGGGTCTAATCCTGTTAGTAAGTACTTGTCAGGGAATAGGACTTTTATGAGATACCCCAAAATGCCTCTACCACAACCAATATCTAATACAATTCCTTCTTTCTTCTCTGAATAGATTAAATTAACCAAATCGGGAAGTTGTTTTATATTACTAACACCAGAAGTGGACATATTAGGTAAGTCCCATCAATTTCAAAGCTTCTTGTTTAACGGAGTCAATCTTGAAACGACCACGAATTGCAGATGTTACCATACCCCCATTATCAGGCTGCTTTACACCACGGCTTATCATGCACATGTGTACTGCTTTCATAACAACCATACACCCATCTGGTTTGATATTCTTATTGAATGCTCCAATTACCTCCTTGCACAAATTCTCTTGCAGTTGTGGTCTTGCTGCGTAATGCTGTACAAGTCGAGCGGGTTTTGAAGCACCTATCAAGCTATAAGAAGGTATATAAGCTACATATGCAGTACCATAGAATGGTAAGAAATGATGGGAGCATGTAGATATAAAACTTATTGGAGGGAAAACAATGATTTCTTTGTAGTTGTGGTCATTAGGGAAAGATTTGTAGTCCGTAAATTCAATACCAACATTCTTGAAGAACTCATCACAGTACATACGGGCTACTCGGGCTGGAGTTCCTGATAGATTCGAGTCGTTTAAATCGAAACCCAGCCCTTCAGTCATAAGTTGTGAGAACATATCCTTTACAATAGATATGTCCATTATTCAACGGCCTTGAAAAAGCCATCAACTTCATTGATTGTAACGCTTTTATCCTTTCGCAGATGATTCAAATGTCCACGAACACGACCCACTTTTACTCCTGCTTTTTCAGCAGCTTCCTCGATTTTGCACCCGGCGTGAAACATATCATCAAGTATACCGGCCTGGGAGTTCAAAACATGTCCATATCTTGACTTGGGTTTGGGCTCTTTTACCTTTTTCTCTTTCTTTTCTTTCTTTTCTTTTGCGGGCTTTACATTCTTTGCTGCCTTTTCTTTCTTTACTGCTTTCTTCTTCTCGGCCACTTTTTCCTCCTTTTCTTCAGGAGGAGCTTTGTCTTCAGCTTCATCCAACAACTCGTCCTGGAAGATTGTGTTGTAGAACGTTTTGACAACCTCCGGCAACAGATTGTCTTTTCCCTGCTTTGCAAGGTCCTCTACCGCTTTTGCGAGTTGATCGATCATGTCTTTTTTCGCCAGACCGACTACTTTGATTTTGGCATCGAGCAAACCAGTTTCATTTAACCCAGTTACGGCCTCTCTCAGACTGCCCATGTCAATCTCATTTTCTGGAATCATTGAATAGCTCCTTTTTCTTAAAAGTTAGTTAATAATAAGTTCATTTGGAATGAACGGTTTAAACTATGCAATAGCATTGACACTACAACGTGTCAAGCATTTTTATGCATTATTTTACGCCAATAATCTTGTGTATTTGGATGTTTAGAAACACATGGGAGGGGTATTTTTGAGGTATCTTGTAATCATTCAGCTTTTTGATAATTGCTGATGCGGGGAACTGTTTGTTTACAGGTGAAAAGGCAAATTTAGCTCTACTTAAACCAATATAAAACTCTGTTATTTCTATTGCCGTAAGCAAATCCTTTTCATCACCTATGACAAACTTAACCCAGTCGTTTGGTCCTAATTTAGAGTGAACAGAAGGGTCCATCTTTCCCATCATACCAGAAGAGGGTAATTTGTAGTCAACAATCCAGGATTCAACATAACCAAACAAAGGGTTATAGGAGCCATTTGTTTCAACTGATATTCTATATCCTTTATGCCACAACCTTCTGCAAAGATGTTCTAAATCTACCTGTTGGAGCATAGGTTCTCCACCTGTAATTGTGATATTGTTTATACCGTGCTTTATGACCTCCATAATTATTTGATCTTCATCCATATCCTCCCCAGAATGGACATCTTGTGTTTCAGGAGTATCACAGTAGGAGCATTTGAGGTTACAACCAGCAAGACGTATAAATGTTGTGAATGAACCTTGACCCAAAGCACACACTTCCCCATTTATTGATGTGAATATTTCATACACTCTCATTTTATAAATCTCCCTTTATCATCTCTCGGAAAACACTCAGGGCATTCCTTATAAAACTGTTTCATCTCTCTACTCATTTGCTTTCGATGGTGGTTTGTATAATATGTTTTCTTCCATGGAATACAAGCATGGTCCTTTCTGTTGTTTTCTATCAGATCAACCACTTGGGAGTTGATAGAAATTAATAATTCAATATCCTTTTCCAATGCTTCAAATGGCTTGTTGATATAACCTTCACGAATCTGCCAAAACAAAACACCTTCTGATGCGGTAAAGTATGCTGTGTCCTCTGAATAATAAGATGGGGCAAAAAGAGTTCCTTTGAATCGATAAATAGCACCAATAATCACACCCCTCTTTTTTGTCTTTTCTGTGTAAATTGAATCCTTTTTGATATTCTTTTTTGCCTTTAATTCATACACAATTTTTGACGCAGGTGCTTCTACATAATCACCAATATTGAATTTAGGTTTCTTCATTCCATCAATCCCCTTTTCTTCAGATGAAAGTTAATGTACTTTATCTGATTGGATGTGGACCTATTTGGTGCAAGGTTATTCTTTAGGAAAGCTTTTCTTTTCAGAAGTTGATGTTCTTCCATGTGTTGGATCTTACGTTTTGAATTACCTTTCATGTTTTACCCCTTTCAAACTTTAATTAATTGCTCAATCAGTTTCCTGGCTTCTTCATCAAACATTATCTTGATATACTCTTGCAGAGACATGTTCCCAGGTACCTGAAACAACTTTTCAAATTTGGTTAAATTAAAACCAGTTACCCCATCAAAATAGAATTTAAGAGGAACACCAAATATTCGTTCAAAGTTCCCCTTGTCTTTTTGTGAAACATTTAGCCATTTACTTTTCATCATTTACCTTTTGCTTTCTTAATAAGATATGTTGGTTTTAAGAAATGCAAGCAATGAACATACAGTTCCTAAAGTAAATCCATCAGATCCTCCATCTTTAAGAATCTTATCTGCTGTTTCCAGTATATTATCAATTCCCTTTTCTACGATTTTTAATTCCTCCAAGGTTGTTCTTTTTATACGATCACCTCTTAATGCTGCATAGATTTCATCATTACTTGGACGAGTCATTTTGTAAACCTCCCCCTTTGATTTTACTTTCAATCACATCCTTCACCGTTGGCATATTTTTAACATCTTCCAATTCAACACCGTCATGGGAAGTTGTCCAATCAGGTTCTTCACACTTACAAGCTGAATAATGCTTTTCGCACTTTCGGCACATCTTGTAAATTAAGTTAGGATCATTCTTTAAACCAGACAATCTTTCAGCCGCACTTGGTACACAGGTACAATTATGGAGTTGGTTGTTACAAATAGCACACCACATAGCTCCCCCTTTATATGCCCCGCCATTCGTTAAAATCACCCACAAAGAATCTTGTTTCCTTCCTTCTTGGGTGTGTCTTTTTGAGATCATAGATATGCCACTCTTTTGTGTATGCAGGGCGTGTTATTCTCTGTATCTCAAAAAACCTCTTAGCCGCTTCTAATGTGGGAAATCCTCTTCTTTTATTCATAAGTATAGTTTTGGTTCTGTTCCTCTTTTAAAGAAATCATTCCATTCTTTTGCCCAGTCCTTTCTATAATCTTCTGGCTCAATTAAACAAAAACCATCTTTGTCCTTTTTACAATTTAATATAGGGCACCTGGTACACATGCTTCCTTGAGAAAAGGACTCTTGTTTATATAGACAATTCTTAGGGCACTTATCTGGGAAGATATAACTCCCTGCTATTATAATCATTACTTTCTCCATTCAGCATAACAAGTATCAGTTTCCCACAAACGTAGTTTAATAACCTGTCTCGAACTTGTGTTTATAGGCTTTTCCAACCATTCAGCTATGCTCCAAACCATATATTCTGCTGTGGGGTTATGAAATACATCATTCAATAAACAATGGTCTAATTTCTGTATTACATGTTCGTCTATAATGGCAGATAGATTACCATAATCTATTACCATCCCTTGCTCAGGACCGCTTGTTAAAACAATTCCTTTTATAGTTACTTCTAACTTGTAGGAATGACCATGAGTATTCTTGCATTTACCTTCGTGGTTAGGAAGAAAATGTGCCGCCTCGAATTTAAATATCTTTGTTATTGAAATCATATATATTCTCCTTATTTTAATTCCATTGTAGAGGAATGACCAGTACCTCTACTTCCGTATGACCCTAAGTTGGGTTGTCCTATATCAATTTGCTGTAGTACAGTACATGTTTTGTACTGCTGGAAGTTTTGATGTCGATGAGCCATCATGCCAATTCTCATAACACCCCTTAGTTTCTCTGCATCCGTTTGATTCAATGAAAGCATGACATCTACATGCCCAAGTTTACCCTTCCATCGTGCTGTATGCTTCTGAGTGACATTCTCCACTTCAAGAGCATCTCCTGTCGCTTGTGTCGGAGCTATTACTAAAGCTTTTCTTTCACCAGCTAACCGGGCTAAGTTCATCCATACATCATCTTCTTTGTGATAACCATCTAATGAATTTCTATCAGACTTGAGGATATCAGCATAGTCAACTACAATCAGTTCTGGGACAAAGTTATCTGTCTGCTCAAGGATATCCAGATCACGTATGATGTCAGATACGCAAGCAGAGAAACGTGGATATGCTTTGACCCTAAAGTAATCTCCATACATGCGTTTGATAACATCCACTTTGTCTTTAATTTCAAATCGATTGATTGCTTCCGATCGCTTCCATGTGAACCAAGTTGCAAGTGAATATTCTTGAATAAGTTCTCTCACTTCTTTTATTCGGCTTCTTGGATTGTAATTGTCTTTACAATATGTACATGGTCTGTATTGCAGTTCTATAAATTCATCGAAGCTTTGTGGGGATGGTATATCATCTCCTTCATTCATAAGGAAATATGTATTTGTACGATATGGTTTATTACAAGTACCAAATTGATTGCGAAGACAATCAAAGCAAGGTATAAGGAAATTACCAGCTCTGTCAGCCATACCAGTCAAGCGTTTGTATATTCTTAAATTAACTTCCCAAGCAGGCATCTCCAGTGATATAAAGACAACTCGAATCTTTGATAATCCAGCAAGAGTATATATCTCCCCAGCTAACCAAGTTTTGCCCCTTTTATATGGACCTGTGAGCCCTACCAACCATGCTTTGTGCATAGGTCCTAAAAAGGAACCTAAAGGTCCAGGAAGTATCAACAGTGGATCTTCTTGCGCCGACATAGTTGTTTCTATCTGTTCCTCATCAAAAGGGTCTACCCACCCCGATGTTATCTTTGATATCTTCCTGAAGTTTATAACTTCGTCCTCTGCTTGATCTATAGCATTCTTTTCAAGAAGGATCTGTATGTTCCCAGCTGTTATTTCTAATTCCCTCTTTTTGAAGAACAACAAAGTCCGATCAACCAGAAATTCTACATTGATGCCTTTATCAATTTCAAAGTTATCTGATATCTCCTCAAGCATAGTTTGTATGATAGAAGCTTCCTCTTCTTTCATACGTGCTGATTCCCGCTCAAAGATTGCTTTTATGTCATTGAAAGGAGCTGTCCTGTAAGTATAATAAAAGTCCAAGCACCATTCAGCAACTTTACGTGTGAAACTATTCTGAAAATAGGATAAGTCTATTTGAGGGGAAACTGTTTGTAGGTACTTCTCTGAAACTATCATACCTGTGATAATGCGTTTTTCTATCGTGGAATCTATTTTACGCCTGATAAGCTCTACCATTGTTTATTACCTGAAGTCATACATTGAAGTTATCGGGATAACATTACCTGCCATTTTGATCTTCAGGAATTCAATGAGAGTTTTACCATATGTGAATTTGTTTGCTATGTGATATGGTTCTATTGATTTATTCTTGGGTGAGAATTTAGTGCGGAGAGCCGCCATTACAAGTGATGCTCTTTTATGAGGTGTGTCTGCTAAGTCTTTATGTTTTACCAGCATATGTTTGTATCGTTCAAAGAACTCTTCGGTTAATGCAGCTCCATTCTGCATGTGCATAACTTCTTTAGGAGCTAAGTCAAATGCCCAACCATCCCCTAATTGAGTTGTGTAAATATCAATGAAAGCTTTTGTAGTATCGGGGTTTTTATCATCTTGTAGCAACCGGGGATGTCGAATCAAGCAGTAATGAAACCAGCTTTTAAGTCTCGGGCTCCGTGGATTATAAAAGAACTCTGCAATTGTTGTCTTTCTAACGGTGTTTTTATCTGCTGGCCAATAATCAGGACTATTTACAACCAGTGCAAATCCTTCACAAGCTTTTATAAACTCATCTGTTGTAAACTGTGGAATCTCATACTTAGCATGATCCGTATGTTCAAACACTTTACCACGTATAAACTTCCTAAGTGCTGCAACGTCATGTTTAAGAGTTTTTGTTCCCTGTCGGTGCTTCTTTAAACCAGCATCATACCATATCTGCAAAAGCTCATTGACATTCTTGGGTATGTGTACCTGTTTTTTCGCTTGACGTTCCCGCTCTAAAGATAATTTAGCCTCTTCAATTGTTGCAAACACTTTTGAATCCACATCTGTCATAACATTTGTCTCCTCTTGATGGTGAAGTCGGATTATATAATAGTATATTATATATAATTAATAATAATAAATAATAAATAATAAATAATAAATAATATTAGTATTATTACTTCGTAATAATACTAGTCCGACTTCACCAGATCCTTGTTGAATAAAGTGAATTAAAACCCTTGTTCAATAATTTATACATTTGATTAATTCCAGAAAGTTTTGCTCTAATTTGTTGCAGGAAATTTGAAGTGTTGTTATACGTTACAACGTCTTGAAATCGTTGTCAATAGGTTTCATAAACTTTTCCGAAAATGTCTTTTCGTAATGATTTCACATCATCCTCCTTGAAATCTGCAGGATCCCCCTCACTAAGCGTAATTATTTCTACATGAGGTATAAAAGTGCTTGCAGCATAAGATATCCTATTTGCTGCATCCACTGCAAACTTCTCGAAGTCAAACATGAAAAAGGCTCGCTTCACTTTGCGTAATAGGAACAACTGTTCCACCACATAGTTAATACCTTGTGTAGACACACATCCATCTCCCATTCTCCATACGTCTGTAACCCCTTCAACAACTATTGCTGTAGTCTTTACCGTATCAAGATTGTACAAATATCTTTTGGGGTCTACGAGTGATTGATTTATAGGACAGTGCCTATAAGTAGGTTTTGCTAAGTCTGTTACATCCCTGGTGGTAAAAGTTAGGATAGTCTTTCGTCTGTGAAAAGGTATGAATAAACGCAAGGAGTATCTACCTACAGGACCGAAGCATTGAAGCTTGTACTTTTGGTATATTTCATCAGGATTGAAGTTCCGTTTCTCTAACCATGCTCTGTGTGTACTCATCAACTCAGTTTCGAGTAGTAAATCATCATATCTTACTGCTTTCTGCTCACGGAGAGCGCGGTCCTCTGCTTTTCTTGTGTCAGAGTATATCTCTCTATCAGAAAACTTCTGTAACATGGTTACCGCGCTGTTGAAGTGTATCCGCTCCAACTTCATAACTAATTTTATTATACTTCCTGTAGTGTTACAGCGCCAGCAAGAGATTTGCTTTGAATCGAGGTTTATACCTAGGTGATTAGAGGGGTCACCATCAGGACAGAAGGGACATTCCATTCCAATCCATCCCTCTGATATATTATTACCGGTGTCGTTGTAGAATATTCTTCTGTCGTTTAGATAGGATTCTATGTTGATGTGGAATAAATCGATATCTGCCATTAGAATAGAGATCCTTGTGATTTCTTCTTACGAAGACGAAGGACAGTTTTCTTTGTATCTATCTTGGGTTTAGGTTTGGGTATGTTTTGTTTACCAAGAAGCTCACCAGCACAAATAGGACATTCCTGTAGAAAGTCCATGTATGTTTGTTTATGACATGAGCAGTATTTCATTTAAGACAATCCTCTTTCACACACTCCTCTCTGTCAGGACAAGATTTGCAGGTGATTTCATTCACCTCTTCCACAAACTTTTGTATTTCTTTATATACTTCTCCTATTAGGTGGGACTTAGCCTCATTTGATAAATCCATGTCAGCATAAATTTTATCCAGTGTTATAAAGGTGTGCAAAGCGCCTGTCATGTATGAAAGGTAGTGCCTTCTTATACTTTTGTATTCCGTGGTTCTTTCTAAGACAGCCTGTGAATAATCTTCCCATTTAGTTTGTAAGAAGTTTGAAGTCATAACCAATTATTCTCCATATATAGGGTTATTCGTTCACCGAAGTGTGAAATCAAGTAATAGTGTGAAGGATCAAAGAAGTCGTATATGATCACGGTGTCTTTTTCACTGGTCTTTCTCAACCCACGTCCGATAAACTGCAAGGTAGATATCTCACTCTTGCCCCCAGCTGCATTTATTACTATGTCGAGTGATGGTATATCTACTCCTTCTTTCCATATCTTTGTAGTTATTGCACATGGGATTAATTTACTGTTCAGTAAATCCTTGGTTATGAGCCTGTCTTCGTCTTTTGTGCCACCGTGTACAAATTTGATACGATAATCTACTGCTTCCTGTGCCATGGCTTCGAGTTCCATCCCATGTTCAATCTTATCAACCAATATAAGAGCTGTCTTATCAGGATTGTCTTCCAGTATATCAACTATCAGTCTGTTCCTTACATCATTTCGCACAACACCTTCTTGATACACATCGTGGTATATCCTTAGGGCTCTGACATGTGTACTTATTGGAACTTTGATTAGTTTTACCTTGGGTTTTGCAAGTATTCCAAGGAGTTCTCCTTCTTTTATTGTTAATTCCCCGATGATAGGACCAAGGAGTCCTTCGAGTGCGAAGATACCTTCTGCTTTAGGTGGCGTTGTCCCTGTAAATCCAACACGAATAGGAGCATCAACAAACTCCAGTACCCGAGCATAAGAACCGGATATAGTAGACACATGATGGCATTCATCTACCATTACAACATCCATGTTTTTCAGAACACACAATAGCATTTCAAACTTAGGATGTTCGTGGTTTTTCATTACATTATTTAAGGTTTGAACTGTACCTACTGCAACTTGGTGTTGAAAGTTCTCCTCTGTAACGGAGTCATTGCCCCGGATTGTTACTACATCTAATCCGTATTCTTTAAACCGTTTAACTGTTTGAGCTACAATATCTATGGTGTGTGCCAAAACCAGTACTTTTCCGTTCCGGTAAGTGCTCGCAACCAAAGCCTGCATTACTGTTTTACCAGAACCAGTTGCTGATCTAATGACACCCCTCTTGTTGCGCCGTATTTTACGCACAAGATTCATTTGATACTCTCTATTTTCTATTCCCTTTATCTTAGGAACAAATGAATCAGGCCCAACTCCCACACCATTCCCACTTACGTTGTACTCAATGTGGGATTTGTCTAATTCACTAAAGATACGGGATAGTAAGCCTCTATGAAAGTACCACATCCCTTTGACTTTATGAAGCACATGCTTTTGATACTCTTGTCGCTCCTTTTTGAACCGACCCTTCTTCCAGTATTCTGCTGTAAATGATAGTAATGGTAGAAGTGCTATCTTACCATAACTATTAACCCGGCAGAATGCATTATTGACAATTTCTATGTCAATCACAGTCTCCTCCTTCCCCTCGTACCCAACTTTGTAGTTCCATTGTTTATGGGTCTTAGGTTTGTGACCGGACCTACCCTCGATAATGAAAGAATAATATCTCCCTCCTCATCCTTACATTCTTTGACACACTTATCCCTTTTTCGATTCCTATCGATGCAAATAGAAGTAAATAACCAAGCACCCATATAGCTGCACCAGAATATATCTACTTTCTCTATGTCTTCACAGGCAGGATCACCGCCAAAGACATATTCATTGGCGAACACACAGTATCTTTTTGAGAGGGATATTGTGTTGGATATCCTTTCGAGTTTTCGTAGGTCTGATCTTGCTTTCTGAAATCTTTTGCAATAATAGCAAGTTACCTTCATGTGGCTTCTACCGCTTCCCCGATGGGAAATACAAAACCAGTACGCTCTGCCTTTGTTTTAGCTTCTTTGCAGAACCGGTTCACAATGTATGAAATTGATAGTTTCTCTTTCTCGGACACATCTTCTATCCAGATCAGAAGATCCTTGTCCAGGGTAAGAGAGATTCCCCGTTTGTTTGTGTTATCTACCATGATGATATTCTCCTTTTATTTAAGTTAAATTAATAGCATATTATAGCATGTTATAAGGTACCTGTCAAGTGTAATATAACTCGAATTCCACGTATCTCTCCAAGGTGTTCAACAGGTGTTGTCTATCACCGGCTGCTGCCTCTTTTATTATATCGGCTATTTTGTCCTCATCTACCCCTTGTTTTCGTAGTGCTTTCTTTGCAGCACCAAGGAGATAGAATGAGTTACCAGTAGGCCCACCTTCCTCGTACATTACTTTTGGTTTCATTGATTAAGGCCTCCTTTCATCATCATCATCATCCTTTTGAGAGGGTTTGAGATGATACATCTCACTAAAATCCATTGTTTTACCGGATTGAATAGATCCTCTCAGGCGTATAAGTGTTTTGTTCAGTTTTTCTATATCCTTGTTTTTGTCTGCAATTATACCACGCAATGTTTTCGTTTCATTTGTATGCCCGGTTTGTTGACTTGATACTTCGTTTGCCAAGTTCTGGCATTGTCTTTGCTCTGTGGTCATTTTATCAAATACACCTTTCCCGATTTGTGCATAAGTCAATCTGCTTACATCAGGAAGATTATTTATTGTGCGGTTTACCAAATCTGGCTCTGCTCCTAGGTATTCTAATACTTCTTTTAAATCATAAAGATCATGTGGTAGATCCACAAGTTGGGAACTGACTGCCGGCTTGGGCTTCTCAAAAGGTAATGATGTTTGTTGTTTAGGAATATCGGACTTAAACTTGTCTTGGTTCAATGAATAGAGTTGGGCTCCGTTTCTACTTGAGTCCTTCATTTTAATGACAAAACCCTTCTTTGTGATGGCGCTGTGGAACCCTGACCAGAATTGTTGCTTTGTTAAATCAGGGATTAAAGTAAGTACTTCATCATAGATATCCTCTGATGTGAATAGTGGCTTAGGTTCTGTCCTTATTGTTTCAAGCAATGCATTTCTTAGTGATCCATGTTTTCTTCTCATTACTGTCCTCCTTTTTGTAATTATGAGTTTAGTCCCTCTGATACTAATTGTGTTGTTCTTTCCCCTCATGTTGCGTTGTGTTTTGAATGTGTAGGCAATATCATCACCAGGTATGCACTTTTTAACGAATGCTTTTATCGTTATGCATATTGATGGTTTTCCACTCCGTATTTTAAGTGTGGTAGTTATACCATGTCTTTCAAAGAAGCTTTCTAAATCCCAGTCATTGTCTACTGGAAGGTGAAATGTCTTTCCTCTGAAATATGGTACTGTTCCATGTACTGTAAATGATGCCATATTATCTTCCTTGTAGGTTATTTGGTAAACCAATTCCCTCAAAGTTGCGATTACCCCCCGAAAGAGCTTTTATTTCAGCATTGACAGCTTTTTGGTAATCCGGGTGGGCCATTTCTTTGTCTTCGCAATCATCACATATCATTTGAGTGTTGAATCGGGACATAATAATGGTGAAACACTCTAACTTGCAACGATCACACTTAGGCATATTATCACCTCCTCTTCTCTGAAAGTCTATCACATATATTAAGGTTATCCACGCTCGATACATCGTATGATCTTTCATCATAAAAATGATATGTACGAACGGGTCTCCAGTCCATCAAAGATACCCTGATATGTGAAAGCTGCACTACAATTATAAACAGTAAAAATATAATACCCGAGAGTAGTATTTTCATCCCCACCATCCTTTATTTTCTTCTCGTTTCATCCGTTTAATTTCATAATAAGCCCAGCAATTGTGAAAACCACCCGATTTCTTCCAATGTCCATATCTTCTCATAAGTTTGACATACTCTGGGTGATTTATTATATCGATGTTTGCCCAAATATCATGCCATATAGTATCGAATCGTAACTTCTTGGGATGATAATCAAAGGCACTTATCTCATTAATTATTAAGGATTTCTTGGGAGAGAATTGTTTGAACAGTTGAGGAGCTACAAGTTTGATAATATCAGGATTGATTTCATTTACCACTACAAGATCAACTTCCTCTTTTAATAAACAAGCAACTACCACAACACCAAGCCCTAACCCATTGATTAATACATTACCCTTTGCTTCATGATACATGTCATAATGGTCTCTTAGTTCAGCAGGGGTGTCTGACATCCATAGACACATATTTTCTTTGTCTATCAGTTTAGTATATTCACCAGGATTAACTGTTCTATTATGTCCATTGAACATTTGTCTCATGTTAAAGAAATCAGAATCCTTTTTACTGACGGTGAATTTTATAACTTCGCATTTGCCTGATGCTCCCTCATTAATGGTTGATTTAGGTATCATATTACTCTCCTTGCGTCTGCAAGTTGTTTACATGCTTCTTTCAAAGCTGGGTGAGCGTGTTCCGCTATCTTTTCTGCAATAGCTATGAAGTCCTTATTAAATTCGGGACTATTATATGGGTGCCCTGCCGCTTCATCGTGAATCCGATCACCAAGCAAATCACGTAAGGTATCAATATCATTATATAAATGATCTGCATACGCATCCGTTAAGCAACTACCATGAATACTTTTACCACTTGTATTTAACCATTTTCTGTACTCATCTGTACCACCTAAACAGGCAGCACCGTGGGCACAATCTCCCATAGCCTCTTGCAACCATGAATCAAGTTCACTTGCAATTTTCTCAATCTGTTCCTGTTCCATTTCTTACCTCCCTTCATTATAAAACTTTTCCCATTTCTTAGATTCCCCGGGTTTACAAGTAGTATGATGTTTTATGTCCTCAGGCTTATCTGCATGAGCACCACAATTATTGCATTGATATATATCTAAATAATCCCCTTCAACCAAATGAGTAATTTCATCCATATTTTCTCCTTATATCATCATTTGATGCATTACATGACATGGACTGTAGTGTAACCAACTTGGTGGAACACCAGTTAATATAACAGACTCCCTATTTATCGATTCTATAGTTTTTCTTGCTATTTCGAGTACACCGGGAAGTGCAAAGTCAAATATCTCCCCGTACTTTTCTACCCATGCATGAAACATGTAAGGTGGTTTGTAATCAAAACCATATGAGTATTCTCCTATTTCATCGAACACATCAAATGCGCCTAAAACAACAATCCCACCGAACACTCTTTGCACAATCCCTGCTTTGTCTATGCAATTCCAATAAGGGTTTAACCCTTTGAATTTCTTGAGAATTTCTCGCCGATTCCCTGATGACATGCTGTTTCCGATGACTGGGTAATCTTCATCTCCTGTCATCTCCTCAGGAGCTTCATCTGTAATAGAGGCATATTTAATTGTCTCCACTTTCATTCAGTACCTCCTCTACCTTGAAGTTATTTTTACCCGATAGAAAGAACTTTCGTACATAAGATGTGGTCTTGCCTAAATCCTTTGCTATTTTTGAACATGTTATCATCATAGCACTACCCGGAGAAGTTGCATGAAAGTGTTCTTCATAGATTTCTCCGTGCCAGTTTACTCGTATCTTGTACAACTTCTTGTTCATAGTCTTACCTCCTTTTTATGTTTGCTTCTTAGTTCTGCACACCCTTATCCGGACACTCATTGCATCCGGCAACGGAGGTAAGAAGTGTTGATTGTACTTAAAGGATGTGCAGATTTAAACAGCAAACTAAGGTAACTCCTTATATTAAAACATTATATCTTTATAACAAATTTCACATAATCCAGTGCTTTTATAGTTTGTCAAACTATAAATAGATATGCCTGTTGGATGTACTTCTTCCCTGCAATTTATACAGATGTGTTGATGTACCGCCCGGGCTCTGGTCATTCCCCACATATCCATTGAGCATTCATCTGCCGCTGTTCTGAAAACGTTTCTTCCTGCCATGTTGCCGGTCTCCCTTTTTAGTGGTTTGTCCTCGCCTCGTTTTGCCCATGGTTCTAAGTGAAGGTTGTCCGGTTTGAGTTGCAGAGGTAGTGTCCGTTCCTCGAACAGGCCAAAAGAAAAAGCCGGCTCAGATATTTGATTTATTCTGAACCGGCTTCTTCATATCTTCCTCCCTTAAATGCTGTTTTATGCTCTATCATCTTATAATAGAGCATAAAACAGATCCTCAAGGATGTCAAGGTTTTATTTGATATCCTTTATTCCTTTACCATGCACCCTAATACTTACATGACCATTTCCCCAGGAGCGGAGCTTCATCTCCAATTTGCCCATCTTATTCAGTTCCTGTTCAATCAGAACTGCCATAAATGCATCTCCGTCGTATGTTGAATCTGGGAAATGGAAATCCTCTTCATTGTAGGTGATAATGATCTCACTCTCCATTGTGAATCGTTTCATGCTTCCTCCTTAGAAGTAATCAGGTTCTTTTAGCTCAGGGTTATGAAGTAATCAGGGTCCTCAAGATAGAACCTTGCTAAAGTTCTCATTGTTTTTAACTCAGGGTTATTGAGTTCATCCGCCCCTGTCCAATACAGAGAGGCCTTTATTATTACCTCACACACATTCTTGAAATCCATATCATGCTTGTTTAATAGGCTAATTGTATCTATTAAGGCTTCCGTGTGTCCCATATCCTACCTCCTTTGTTTGTGGCATAAGTACCACCAGATGGACACCTTTCGATGCCCATCAAGTGTGACTTATACTAAAACTCCATATGCTCTGCTAAATCTTTATCAACCAGAAAAGAAGCATCAACATAGTGTGTTTCAGTGGGCAAGGGGAAATCATCATCCTCTGCTATTTCAATTGCTGCCTCGAGTGTTTCTGCCTTGATTTTTGCTACAGCATACACTTCCCATGAACAGGGTATTTTCCATGTCTTCATACATCACCTCCTAATGGTGAGTGGACACACGCCCATTTTGAACACAAATAGCACCAGCATAACACCACTGGGATGTGTTCTGGCCATGCCAGTTTATGTTTCTTGGGTCATTTTCTATATAAAGATCATTGACCCAGAACTCGGCAATAGATTGTGAGCCAGCCTGTCTCCATGAACCCATGTTATGAGATGGTTTCCCAATATCTAAACCATACATATTAAGGAGACTCACCTCACGAAGGTAGTGACCAAGCAATTGGTCTCTTACACTTCGACCATCATGGCTCCCATCCAGTTGTTCTTCTGGAAGATCCTTGAGCAGGTAATCAAAGTAAATTACATGCCCAGCTTCAAGATCATGTATCATGTGGTTAGACAAGGGCTGCCCAATATCAAGCCATTCATACGGTAGTGCAGTAATTCTGAAATCATCAGGCATCCAACGGATAACATGTTCCCAGACTTCATGTAATTTAAGCGGAGTAGTCAGCATGATAAGATTAACCACACCTAGGACTACACCCTTTGCCATGTCTTCTGATGCTTTACTACCAGGGGACAGAAGCGATAAACTCTCCACTAAGTCTTGCATTTTCATATCTTACCTCCTTTGTATGGAGCATGATTGCTCCCAGTTAGACTTGTACACTAAATGCCGACTGCACAAGTCTAACAAGCAGTTATCTCCTCCCTTCAATTACTTTCCAACCGAATGACTCCCATCTTGCAGGCGTTATATCAAGCCTTGGTTCATGTGTTCTCAATTGAATGATAGGTAATTCGGTTATTCTTTCTCCCCTAAGTGTTGATGCTATTTTAACAGCATCATCCGAATTTGCTGGGGTACAACAATCATACCTAAGCATGTCTAAAGGGAAAGAACCAAACATTTTACTTTTTGCCTGTACTTGAAACAACATGTTATATCTCCTCTTTTTGATAGTGGGCAACAAAGAACTCCGATAAAGCCAAGCACATGATTCTAAACAAAGCCCTGTGCTTCATACCAACAGGTGGCAATAGCCCTTCCAGATCACTGAATGCCTGATTTACCTCATCAAGCTGATTGTTGAACAAAGCCTCTTCCATCAAATCTTCTTGGTCACTCATTTCTTCCTTCCAATCTGCCAAGAAAGCTTCGTTATCGGCATCGTACTGTTCCCACAGCTTGATTTTGGCGAAGTCATGCAAGGCGTCCATATCCCAACCATCTAAAACATGGTTTACCAACTTTTCAATGTTAACCTCTGTTTTATCTACCATATCTTACCTCCTTTGTTGTCTTGCCAGAATAGACAAGCAACAACCTGTAAACACCTCACGCTTACAGGTTGTAACTCCTTTATTCGTTCTTTAGGATGAAATCACCATTGTCTAACTCAATGGACAAAACCTTTCCCCGGTTAGCAATCGAAGACATAGCTTCAATTTCTATCTCGGTGCATTCTGCATGGTATGGGTACTTCTGATAGAAGGATGTAATGTCTTCCTTCAATGCTTTTTGAACACCAGGCCACTGCATTAACCAATCTCTACTGAAGTACAGCATAGGTTTTGTCATAACTATCCCTCCGATTTTCTCGCCGATCTTTGTAGAACCTGTTCGTAGTTATGAAAAACCCTGGCCACTTCTTCACCCTTTGTCACTCGAACCATGTCAGATTCAACATTGTGAGTGAGGAATTGAGTGTAGATACCATACATATCATAAAGGTTAACTTTACCACCAGCTAACCAATCTGATACTTTATCACCTGTGCCTGTCTCAGGTAATGCCAGTATTTCTTCATTGTGACGAGAACCGAAGGGCAATGCTGCCATGATAACTTCAGCATCAGCCGATGCCAACTGCACATCAACCCAGTTCTTCCAGATGTCAGTCTGTTCCGCAAAATCATTCATGCCCTCGATAACACCTTTGATCTCGAAGTCAATGTCCAAGTTCTGTCGGTGTTTCTTTGAGGCACTCTGATTGATCTTGAAAGCTACCATGCCATTTGCACATACCAGCTCCATTGCACCAAACCAACGTGAGAACTCAAGGGTAAGATCATTTGAGTTGCGAACACCTGCTTTTGGTGTCAGCGGTCTCCCTGGTTTCAACTCTTCCTTACATTCAGGGAAGTCTGCTGTGATGTAGCACCGTCGGCCGCCGTTGATAAGCTCTACGGATATATCACACTGGCCATATACCTTGATGTCTTCCGATTCCATTGCCTTTTCGAACAGGTGCAATGCAACCTCATGCCTAACCAGTTGATATTCCTTTGAGCACGGCTTCCATGCTTCATCCACGAACTCATCGGTTTCGAAACCCGCTTCATTGAACACGGGCACTCTTCCGATGATAACACTCCAGTCATCCACTTGCTGCTTTCCCATTCTCCCATACCACATAGGGGAGCGGAAAACATCTGGGAAACCTATGTCCGGGTGTTCTTCTCTAACCTGGGTAATGATGTCAATCTCCTGTTCTGCTGTAAACATATCTTACCTCCTTTGTATAGAGTAACCATTGTGATTACTCCCAGTGACACTTACTTCCCAGTAAGTATCACAAGTAGGAATCACTAATTGAGTGTACTTGTTGCTGCCCCTCCTCCTACACCCGTTCGCAGAGCGACTTTACCACCATCTTTATACCCCTTGCTGCGGGCATTCCAATCAGTAGTCCTACGTGAGGCAACTGATTTTGTGTGTGGGTAAAGCTCCTTGAACTTGGACTTTGCTGCATCCTTCTTCAAAACCATTACAGCTTTTGTGTCAGAAGGAAGAGAGTCATCCACTTTCTTGAACATCTCCTTCAATCGCTCACCGACACGTAGTACAACACCAGCTCCGTAAGAGTCTTTCTCAACCACTTTTCGAAAGTTACACCTACGAATCATGCCAGCGATAGTGAATTGCAGATACCCAAAGAAATACTTGCAGTTTTCAACATCGGTGGGATGTCCGATGAAAGCTCCTCTATCCCATGACATCGATCTGTATGTACCAGGTTTGTATGAATTGAGCAGGATACATTCACAGTCAAATGGTTTGCTTACTGCCATGAGAAGGCTGCGTTCCCATTTCTGATTAGTGTCGCCGTAAGTGAACTTCACCTTATCCTCAACGACAGCTTCTTCAGCCTGTTCTTTGGTTCGCATGACTTCCGCAATCGCTATCTTTTCTTTGGTCATGATGGCGGTTGCTTTGACCATTGCGTTATGGGCTTCTTCAGGCGGGGTACGTTCATCCATAGCCATTTGAATCAGCTTAGTAACCAGGTCAAATTTCTTGCTCTTGCCATTAGCTTCACTCATATCTTACCTCCTTTGTTGTGTTGTCGGAGTAATTACTCCCAGTGACACTCACTTCCCAGTGAGTATCACAAGCAGGAATCACATTCTTTTAAATCCTACAGAGTCAACCTGATACAGCTTGTGTGGATACTGCATCACACAATCACCAACTGACATGGATGTGTGATATAATCCAAGACCTCGAATCAACTCACTTGCTTCACCCTCTGGGCTCCACACTTCAGCTTGCATGATGTAAAACACATGCTCCAAATCACGGGCTCTGAGTATGAGAACCACTTTATGGGTTCTATTCAAGTTCCCCTTTGATACTTCCTTATCAAGGAAGAATGTCGGGTTCATTGCATAGAATACAATATGCGGAATAAGACCCTCTATTCCTTGATTCATGCGACGGATGAAACTTTGACGTTCCATTCTTGTCTGCATCCAGGCACGTGAGATTTTCACCGCTTCTGCTAATTGATTCATATCTTACCTCCTTTGTTGTGTTGGCGGAGTAAACACTCCCAGCTATGCTTATTGAGCTATACATAAGCATAGCAAGCATTATTTACTACAGGCAGAACACGGCTACCGTGAGGAGATACATCAAGGAAAGCAATACTACGCAAGATATAAATTCAACAGCCCTGTCGAACCAACCTATTTTGTTCCCTTGTTGCCATTTCTTAAGGAGTTCTTTGTTAAACATGTCTGAGTCCTCCTAAGGAGATGATTGATCGAGCAACCCGAATAGATTCTTCGGCTTGAGCATCCATACTTTCGTTCTCGAAGTTTTCTCGTCCTTCTTTGAGGGTGTTGTAACAGAACAATACCACCCTCTTAAAGAAACAGTATGAGATGTCATGTTTGGCACACAGCTCCAAGTTTGTCATATCTTACCTCCTATGTGTATGTTTGATGAGATGAAATCCCATCCTACAACACACTCTTTCGAATGTGCTGTAGGATGGAGCAGAAAGTCTCCTTAAACTCTCTGCTCCCGTTCATTACTACGCAGCCTTCTTATTGCTCTTGATCATTCCGCATGTTACTTTTGCGTCCTTATCAAGATCAAAGATGGCCATGATCACATTGCCAGTGCGAAGACCGATCTTCAGGTCTTTCTCAATGTGAGCCTTCACACGGTTGACTGTACAAGTTCCCTCAATCTCTGAGGTGATGAGATCAGCAATCTCCTTGTAAGTCATAGGCCCAGACAGGATGGCTGCATCGATACGACCGCTGACAGCTTTAGCCTGATGGCCAAAGATTGTCATTCCAGCTCCCTTCTCTTTAGGAGCTTTCTTCGCAGGTTTCGACACCTCCGAACATGCTTCGAACATTGCCTTGTGTGCTTTACGGCATGTGTCGTTGCACCCGGCGTCTTTCAGATCCTGGATACCGAAGCTGGGACATTCTCTCTTGTACTTCTCCGTTACCGCTGCGATCTCCTCCGCTGTCAAAGGAACTTTCTCCTTTTCCTTCGCTGCGGGCTTCGCTGCAGGCTTCGGAGTGGGCTTCGCTGCGGGCTTCGCAGTGGGCTTTCCCGATTCCTTCAGCTCATGATTCAGCAGTTCCTGAAGAACCTTGATTCCAACCTTCTTGTTGAAGGACACACCCAGTTCTGTCAACTGAGCCACGATCTCCGCCTTTGTCAATTCTTTCTTAGACATAACTTACCTCCTAATATTGTGAGTTTGAAGCTACCATTGTGATAACTCCCAGTGATGCTCACCGCCAAGTAAGCATCACAAGCAGGTATCAGAACTCATTCCAATCAATGGGATAAGCCCTCTTAATCGGTTCGTCTTTCATATCCTCTTTCTTGAGGATAAATACTTGCTGACTAACCACAAAGAATGGGTTTCCCTGAAGATCGCTCCACGATGTGTGCGTTTCTTCTTCCCATTGTTCTTCGTTGTCCCAACCAGCTGCTCTCAACCAGCGGTAAAAACTGTCCCACTTAGTGAAATACACATAATCATCTCCACTGTCAGTCCATACGTTGCAGGAATCAGTAAGTTCCTTGACATTAATAGTTCCCAGTATGAATTCCATATCTCTTGCTCCTTCAGCAAGCATCATTCCACTTCCGACACATACGAGACCGTGTTTTCTCATTATTACCGCTAAATCGGCTTCGAAATTGAGATTGAGACCACCATTTGCAGCATAATATACTACATCAACCTTTTTCATATTCTTACCTCCTATTTATGAGTTTACATCTTGAAACCAACCAACGATGTGCTGATTAGCTTCAAGAAGTGGTGGGACAATGACAGCTATGAACATTGTCCCACCGATCGAAAGTGAGCATTAGAACACGGACTCAGACCACCGCTTTTTCCATGTTCTACTAATCGTTGCGGTGGAATTTCTCAGGTAATGACGATCAAAGTATTTTCCATCTTCGTCTTCGTCATTGTACGTTTCGTGGAGTTTGAACAAGTCCTTGATCTTCTGATGATGAGGAACTCTGATCTTGACTCGTCTTGGTGGTCGCTTCTCTTTCATATCACCTCCATTAAGTACAAGAAATTATCATCTAAACAGCACGGACAGACACTGGGATGCGTGTAATCTTTAGTCACACCCCATACCTCATTGCACACTATGCAATGTAAAACCCTGGTACATATCATTTCTTTGGGAAAATGATACCATTTAGGCTCCAGTACTGACATTTTCTTACCTCCTATGTATGTGAAGGAGTATTCCTTCTCTCTATCCACCAACAAGTGATGAATACAGAGAAGGAGGTACACACTTACGCATGTACCAACCTTCTGTCTTAACTCACACAAAGGTAGGTAAGTAAGATATGCTTCGTGGGTTATCCTCTTAGAGTTACCTCCACTGATCATCGTTACTTAAAGCAACGTGTACCGGGGTAGCGATTGTATTTGAATGCAGGGTCAAGTCCATACCGACTTACCTTCCAGTACATTGTATCTTGATCTTGAGATACGTCATAAGCAACGACTACGGTAGGTTCAATGCTTCCTCTCTGAGGATTCTTTAATGGAGTTTTCGTGTCCTCCCGAGTTTCTCGATTTTCTCGTCAATATGTAAGAGCCGCCTTTAAGAGTTCATCTTGTCGATGCCTCCGGCCTATCTGTTCCCTTCAACGTTTACGCTTTTCGAAGACCACTCATTTAGTTCCACCAGCGATTGACTTTTCTTAATGGAATGTGCGTTCCTCCGAGAGCTATACAGATTTGAGAAAACCACTTAATTAAAGTTGACCACTCAGAGTCTTGTTATCTGAGGAATGTTGCTTAATCAATTTTCAAAGAGCGAGGTGGGATACTCATACTCTCTATTTGAGAGTATGCTGTAGCATAGCATGAACCAGTATACCGTGTCAACACTTTTCTTTGGCATACCTAAAATAGTTATGAAGCGGATTCATTAAGTGAATCACCGTCTAAAAGGTACCCAATGTATGTACCGGCATAGCTGTTAATATGCCTAGGTGCTTACTGAGATAGCGGACGTTAGAAGATAATAGCGAAGGGCTTGATCAGATATACATATAAAGGTGGGAGTAAGGGGAATAGCTGCTCCACCTTTGTTCATTCTCTATGACCGGCATTTTGCCGGATTACGGGAAACCTATATTGATGACAACGAAGGTCCTAAGGTTCAGTAATATGCCGGTATACCATCCGAGGCGGCTGGAGCGTTGGCTGAATGGGGTTTATTAAATAAATGAAATTCAACGAATAAATGATAATTATTAACTGAATCAGCTTCAGCGAATGAATGATGATTATAAAATGAATATTCAAAATAAAATGAATGATAATCAGCGAATATTGAAAATTCATAAACTGAATGATCTTCAGAAGATAAATGTCGATTATAAAATGAATCCACGAAATTTAATGAATGTGCTTCAGTTTATATTGCCGGAATCATTAAATAAATGAAATTCACGGAATAAACGAGATTCAGCAAATAAATCGGGATTATTTAATAAATTTGATTTAGTGACTGAATGAGATTCATTAAATAAATCAGTCTTTACTTTTTGTTTTGCTATTCATGTTTTATAAGCAAGCTATAATAACTGAATTACTCTTTACTAATTGAAATCACTATTAAATAACTGAATGATATTCATTTTTACTATCTAAAAAATGCTGATAATCAGATTATCAGCATTTTAGTAACGCTCAAATTATACATCTTGCAAATAACGCTCAATTTTTAGTAAGTCATAAAAGATTTGTTCAGCATGTAAAGACAAGAACAATTCTTTATCTTTAAGTAAGTATTCAATAGTTGTTAGACTGTCAAGACATCTTGCAATTAGCATTTCTTTATTTGACATAATAACTCACTTTCGATTTAATCACTTATCTGTAATGCTGTTTTGATTAGTATTTTAGTTAATGCTGTTAAATGCTTTTACTTAGCATAAAGACGTTTAACGTTTATGTAATATTTCTTATCAGCATTTTTCTTGTTGATAGTTATTACATTAGCTTTCAAGTCAATGCGCGATTTCTTGTCTGTACACGTTAAGTCTATAGCTATATGCTGTTCAACTCTTTTAGCTGTTGTATGCGCTATACGTGCAATCTGTTGAGCTGTTTTAGCTTGACTCTTATCAGTAACGAATAAAGACAAGTCAATATCTGCACTGATACAAGAAAGTCTATGATTAAAACATGTTTTTTTATCGTTCACTATAAGCTTTCTATTTTGATTGACGATTGCATTAATTCGTTCGATTTCGTTCTT
>Ga0164315_10000096_pt1 | contig 47713 bp, 42 predicted proteins | sample GuaBasSedimGuay6_FD_113737 | JGI IMG/M metagenome (GOLD analysis project Ga0164315, IMG submission 113737) | Subseafloor sediment microbial communities from Guaymas Basin, Gulf of California, Mexico - Guay6, Core 4569-2, 0-3 cm | ecosystem: Environmental > Aquatic > Marine > Hydrothermal vents... | reverse complement strand
TCCCTCACAGCGCCGCTGAGGAGTTTTTAACACGCACGTTCACATGGGCCTGGCAGGGCCGTATTATTTGGCTCAAAATACCGTCAAGCTTTTTTTATACTTTTATGGGGTGAGTAGTTACGTTGCGAGCAGACAATTCTTTGTGCATTTGATCTTATAAGCGCCAAATCAAAAGCCTCCATAATGGACTCCGCAAAGGAAGCAAACGAAATTACGTCGGCGATACATAATGATTTTCGCCAATCGATATCATGGAAGATTAAGAAGATGTCTGACCTAAAGAGAGACACTGCATACACTTTTGTACACGTTCATCAGTTCAAAACCCGACAGAAGTTCAAAAGTGGAAAAACTCGTTACCAACTCTCTAACGGCAAAAAACTTCAGGTGCCCGATAGATCAACCTTCGAGATTTCAAAAAAATACGACACTCTGTCTGCCTTCGACGCTTTACTCATATATCTAGTAGACCCTGGTCTCGATCACCACCTTGAGACAAAAAAAAGCCCTGGTCTTGGATTTGATTAGCCAAGGGATCACCTGTTATATCCTAATGCTGTGCCAGCACCAAAAGGAATTCTATTGGGGGGGAACATTGGTCGAAAGGTACAGACTAGTGCACAATTTTTATCTCACTGACCCCCGATTAATTCCCGATGAGGCGGAAGATGAAATTGCTCGATATCTGACTAATGAACTACCGGATTACGTCGGACATGCAGATAAGATCGCTAGCGCTCTGAATGAGGTTCGTCCAGTTTTCCACGATTTTGTTTTTGAGAGCGGCCTAGACATAAGGTCATTTCTTGAGCAGATCGACCTGCTCCACCCCGATCAAGTCTTAACCGTTGAAAAGTGGTGGAAGAATAAACCTCAGCGCTAGATGCTCAAGGTGAAATCTAACCCATTTCTAACCCAGAAAAAAAAGAGCTGCAACATGTGCAGCCCTTTTCCTAAATATTGTTATAAAACAATAAGATATTTGGTGGAGCTAAGCGGGATCGAACCGCTGACCTCAACACTGCCAGTGTTGCGCTCTCCCAGCTGAGCTATAGCCCCAAATCTTTGCTAACTCATTGATGAAACAGGACTTTTGCCCAAGTAAGATCAATGAAGTGCTGCGCATTCTAGTGATAGCCGCCACAGCTGTCAACAGGCAGCGGGATGGGCTCAGCTTTTGCTCCCCAGGCCGGTCGGTATTGCCGCGCCAATAAACAGACCCTCAGCACTGGCGGTCACCTCACCGTTCACTCGCATCTCGGCACGCCCGAACTGTCTGCGGCCAGTCTGGCGCACATTGGCTCCCCACAGTTGGATGGGGGTGTTGAGAGGGGTCTTGCGGCGATACTTAATGCTCAGGGTGCCGGTGAACCCCGCCTTGCCGGTGATAATATTGGCCATGGACAGAAGCTCATCGAAAACGGCGGCGATGATACCGCCGTGAACACTGTCGGGTGGACCGGCATAAGTGGGTGAAAAGATGACTTCACCACGAACCTCCCTGCCTTCTTTCCACATTCTGATAGGGGGCGCAACAGGGTTTCTTCTTCCGGTGACAGGACTGTAGGGCATAACTGCTGTCAGGTCGTCATCACACCAGGCGAACCCGGGCGTATCGCTGGCAAGAGATGTCGTCGACCACCCCTCCCCCTGCTTCAACCACGGCCTTAACGCCTCCAGAGCCTGGCGTATATGCGCCGTCGCCTCGATCAGTGCATCGTCCGGCGCATGGCTACAACGCAAATGGTGAATTAGTTGAGCGGCGTCCTCACTCACGACCTCAAGCAACGCGTTCTTTTCAGCATCTGTATCCGCAGGTGGCATTAACTTCCCCTGTCATTGCAAAATTGGTAATGCAGCCGACTATCCCTGATTGCCGTAAGTAGTGCGCAGGTACTCAAGGATATCTGTAGACTCGAACAAGCCCTGCCCGGTGTTCGGGTCATAGAGATAGGGTATGGACACTTTGCCTTCGCTGTCCTGCAATACCCGACGATTATCCAGCTCACTATCGGGAATAATACCCCACCTCTCTCGCATGGGTGGCAGAATCCATTCCTGTAGTCGGGTGCGTCCACAACTGCGCAGGATATAGGGTATTTCCATTTCACACAGCAGTTCACGTACCGGGCGCGCATAGGGGCTGGACTCAAAACTGTACAGTTCCAGCAGACACTCGGGCTCCACACCATGCCTGGCCCGCATGCCACGAATCAGCCGCGGCGCACTGGCCAGCATAGAACCAAAGGTCTGGAGCTTTCCCGCCTTCCACTTCAGAGGCAAATCTCGCTGACCATAGGTCTCGAACAGGTAGGCGACAATATCCAGAGACTCGTACATTTCCACACGCGTATTGGAATCCACCAGGTAAGGAAACTGTGCCTTACCGCCACGTTCTACCAGCTCCGGCCGAAACCGTTCGCCCGCTTTTGGACAGGGATAAATTTCCACATCCAGATCCAGCTCCGTCAGTGCCTCCCGCACCAGGCGGCAATAGGGGCTGTTCTCTATATCGTAGAGCTGCAGCATTTTCTTCGGTTTGACCGCCGCCGGTGTACTTTGAATGCCGTTGGCGGCTCGCACCAGCGTGGCAAGCATTGAAGTAGCGATATTTCCAGCCATTACCTATCCCTCATTCAAGTTTTGATACTCTTTTTCCAGGCGTTTACCCGCCTTCTTGGACACACCACCGAGCACATCGATAGCGTGGCGAATGCGGGCACGGCTCATGTCAGGCCCCAGCATCTCCATGGAGTCCACCACTGAAAACGAAGCACTGGAGCCGGCGATAGCGACAAATAGCGGCGCCAGAAAATCCTTTACCTTTACTTCCAGAGCGTCTGCGATGTCTTTTAAATCGTCCCAGATATTGTCGCGAGTCCAGTGACGTTGGGCCTCCATACGCCACAGCGCAAACTGCATGCCCTTGACTAAATCCTCCTGCTCACCTTTCACGGATTCGAAGCTCGCTTCGTTTAGCGGCAATGTGCCCGACACCAGAAAGCCGGCCAATGGGGCGAAATCGCTCAGTATCTCCATACGTTTCTGGGCATGGGGCAGCACCTTTATCAGGTTGGCCTCGTTGTACGCCCACTCTACCAGTCGCTGTGCCAACTGGGTCTCATCCAGATCCTCGCGAATCCACAGGCCGTTGAGCCAGCTGAGTTTCTCTATATCAAATATCGGCCCACCCAGGGATACGCGATGAATATCGAATTTCGCCACCATTTCCTGTAGAGAAAACTTTTCACTCCCATCGGGCATGGACCAGCCCATACGCCCCAGGTAGTTCAACAGCGCCTCAGGCAGAAAGCCCATACGTTGGTAGTAGAGAATGCTGGTGGGGTTTTTGCGCTTACTCAGTTTGGATTTATCCGGGTTGCGCAACAATGGCAAATGGCACAGCTGCGGCATGTCCCAGCCAAAATATTCATACAATAACTTGTGCTTGGGCGCCGAATTGATCCACTCCTCCCCGCGCAGCACATGGGTAATGCCCATCAGGTGGTCATCCACCACGTTGGCAAGGTGATAAGTGGGCATACCATCAGATTTAAGCAGGATCTGGGCGTCCACCATGCTCCAGTCCAACTCGATAGTGCCGCGCAACATGTCCTGTACCACACAAGCGCCCTCCTCTTCCGGCACTATCATACGAATCACAAAGGCATCATCCGCTGCCCGGCGTTTTCGCACCTCCTCTTCTGGTAGCTTTAGATCGGAAGGCTTGAGGGCGGTACTATGGCCCGCTGCGCGGCGTGTCTCGCGCAGTTCATTCAGTTCCTGTGCCGTGCGGTAGCAAATAAAGGCCTTGCCTTTATCAACTAACTGCTGCGCATACTTGCCGTACAGGTCCATGCGCTCACTCTGGCGATAGGGGCCATACTCGCCTCCCACATCCGGGCCCTCATCCCACTCCAGTCCCAGCCAGCGTAGGGAATCCAGTATGGCCTGTTCCGATTCCGCTGTACTGCGTACCTGGTCCGTGTCTTCTATGCGCAATAAAAACTGGCCGCCATGGGCCCGGGCGAAGCACATGTTGAAAAGAGCGATATAGGCAGTGCCTACGTGAGGGTCGCCAGTGGGCGATGGCGCGATGCGGGTGCGAACGGTCATGGGTGTCCGGTATCTGGAAAAGAGAATCGGGCATTATACGGGGTCGGGGGTGTAAATCCCATATTTGCCGGGAAAGGTGCGCGATGCGCGTAGCACTGCTTGGTAAATTTCCCCGTTGGCATGATAATACCGGAGTTGAATTATAGGAATTTTCCAAGGAGACTCCCCATGCCCAAACAGCGCCTGTTACCCGATGTCATAGGTCACACTCCCCTTCTATACCTGCGCGAGGTTTCTGAGCTCACCGGTTGCGATATCTACGGCAAAGCCGAATTCATGAACCCCGGTGGCTCGGTCAAGGACCGCACGGCACTGGGCATCATTCAGGCAGCCGAGCAGGCCGGCGAGTTGCAGCCCGGCGGAGTCATCGTGGAGGGCACAGCGGGCAACACCGGTATCGGCCTGACGCTGGTGGCAAATGTATTGGGCTACGAGTGTGTCATCGTCGCCCCACAAAACGCCAGCCAGGAAAAGATCCAGCAACTGGAAATGCTCGGTGCAGAATTACTACTGGTTCCCGCGGCGCCCTACACCGATCCCCACCACTACATCCACACGGCCGAGCGAGTGGCCACCGGGCGCGCCAGGGAAGAGGAGCACGGCGCCATCTGGGCCAGGCAGTTCGACAACCCGGCCAACCAGCAAGTGCATTTCGACACGACCGGCCCGGAAATTTGGAAGCAGACAGAGGGCAAAGTAGACGGATTCATCTGCTCGGTAGGTACCGGTGGCACACTCGCCGGTGTAGCGGGCGCCCTGCGCGAGCGCAATCGGGATGTAAAAATCGGCCTGGCCGATCCCATGGGCTCGGCCCTGTACAGTTATTTCAATGGCGGTGAATTAAAGTCCGAGGGTGAGTCTATCACCGAGGGCATCGGTGTCTCTTTTGTGCCGGGGAACCTGGCGGGAGTAGATGTGGATTTTTCCTGCCGGGTGGATGACGACGACGCCCTCCCCTACATTTTCGACCTGTTGAAGCATGAGGGCATTTCGGTAGGCGGTTCTTCCGGCATCAATATCGCTGGCGCCGTGGCCCTGGCCAGGGAACTGGGGCCTGGCCACACCATCGTCACCATCCTGTCTGATTCGGGCAGCCGCTACCAAAGCAAACTGTTCAACCCGGAATTCCTGTGGAAGCACAAGCTGCCTTATCCAGAGTGGATGGCCAATTGAATAATATTCTCAGTCAGCCACCATAACTGTGGTTTGACCTGATCCCCCTATGAATAACTGACCAAAGCCCCTATACTGCCCGCATCAATCCTAAGGGGTGGCCCCGGCCTGAGATGTTTGTCATGCGACAAACGAACCCTTGAACCTGATCCGGTTAATACCGGCGTAGGAATAGGTTTTGTTTCACCGATCTCACGTCGCACACCGGGTCTCTTATGTATTGGGAGACTCATCATGTTATTCACATCCCGCCCCCTGGCCGTCGCCCTTGCGTTTACGGGTATGCTCGCCCCAGGCTATGGTCTTGCTGCACCTGAGGGGATCCTCGAGGAAATCATTGTTACGGCTAACTTTCGCCATACTCAATTGATGGATTCGATCGGCAGTATCAGTGTACTGGGCGAGCGCACCATCAGTGAGCGCGCGGCACAACACCTGCAGGACATCCTCAACGCCGTCCCCAATGTAACCTGGGCCGCGGGCGCCTCACGCAGTCGCTTTGTACAGGTTCGCGGGGTGGGTGACCTGGAACAGTTTTACGACCCCAAATACTACCCCTCGGTAGGTATAATGCTGGACGATCTGGAACTGGGCGACAGCGCCAATGCCGGGATGCTGTTCGATGTGGCACAGGTGGAAGTTCTGCGCGGGCCGCAGGGCACAAGGTTTGGCGCCAGCGCCCATGCCGGCATGATCAATATCAGGACCAACGAACCCACCGACAATTTTGAAGGCGAACTCAGTGGTGGCGCCGGCAACTACGACAGTTACAACCTGGGCCTGGTGTTGAGCGGCCCATTGACTGACCAGCTGAAAGGCCGCTTGGCCGTGCAACAGAACAACAGTGACGGCTATATAGACAACGATCGCCTCGACAAGGACGACAGCAATAACTTTGATGAATTGACCGCACGGGCCAGGCTGCAGTGGGACCCGTCTGACACCACCCGCTACGACTTCAGCGCATTCTACTTTGACAGTGACAACGGCCAGGACGCCTGGTCACTGGACAACGAACGCACCACTTACTCTGACCAGCCGGGTAAGGACACCCAGGAAACCCTGGCTTTTACCGCTGGCGGAAACTGGCTACTGGACAGTTCCCACTCTGTGGAGGCGGTACTCAGCTATACCGACTCGGACCTGCACTACAGTTATGATGCCGACTGGATCTCCGATGAGTTCTGCGAGACCTACCTGTGCTCTTTCGACAATGACACCGCCAGGGAAATTTTTGACCGGAAGCGCGATAAATGGATCGCCGACATCCGTTTTCTGGGTGGTAACAACGACCTGAACGCAGGCGATGCACATTATGTTATCGGCCTGTACGCCAACGATGGTAAAGAGACACTGGATTACCACTACCCCAGTGTCTGGTATGGCGACTACTCGTCCAACAGCGACTACGATACAGAGCGCTATGCACTTTACGGTGAATATGAATATGCGCTCAGCTCGAAGCTGACCCTGGTCGCGGGGCTGCGACTGGAACACTTCGAGGACGATTATCACGACAGCAATGGCTTTCATACCGATAACAGTGATGACCTGTGGAACGGTGTACTCAGCGCCCGGTATGCCTTGAGTGATAACACCATGGCCTATGTCACCGTGGCACGCGGCAGTAAACCCGGGGGCGTCAATACCACCGCCAGCGCCAACCAGCCATGGATGTCACCACCCTTCCAGGATTTCACCCGGGGCAAGCTGAACTTTGACGATGAAACCCTCCTGAACAAGGAAATCGGCCTCAGGACAGAGCAATTTGACCAGCGCCTGTCCCTGAGCCTGGCCCTGTTCCACGCCGACAGGGACAACGCCCAGTTGGAAAGCTGGATGTGGGATGACCAGGCGGGCCTGTGGATTGGCTACCTGGACAGCAGCAGTGACGCCACCAACTACGGCATGGAACTTGAAAGCACTTTTGCGGTAAACGAGAGCATTGAGCTGTTTGCCAACCTGGGCTGGCTGCACGCGGAAGTTGATTCCATCGAAGCCTTTGACCTCGATGAGTGGCAATTCGTCAACAAGAAAAATCGCGACCAGGCCAAGTCTCCTGAGTACCAGTACAATATCGGCACCAGAGTGGCATTCAATGCACAGTGGTCCGCGCGTATCGAGATGGAAGGCCAGGACGACAGCTTCTACGGCTACTACCACGACGGCAAACTGGACAGTTATGACTTGCTCAACGCCAGCCTGAACTGGCGCGCCGGTAACATCGCCGTTACCTTGTGGGGGCGCAACCTGAGTGATGAAGACTACGCCGTGCACGGTCTGTATTTTGGTAATGATCCGCGGGATAACTTCGGCGCCTGGCAAAACGAAACCTACCTGCAACTGGGCGAGCCGCGAACCTATGGCGTCAACGTCAATTACAGCTTTTGAGTCAGGTCGTACAGGGCTATTAGCGAATGACAGCTGAACTATCGACAGCACTGATTGTGGAGATTCTGGCAACGGCCGCCAATGCGGTATTTATCGTGCTGTTAATCAAGGAAAAAATTCTCTGCTGGGCGTTTGGTATCGCCGGCAGTGTGCTCAGCATTTATTTGTTTGTCGATGCCAGGTTATATTCCGAGGCATTTCTCTACCTGTTTTACGCGCTGATGGGCTGCTGGGGTTGGATACGTTGGCACAAGCAGCTCGAAGAAGACAACAACCCCGTTATCAAATGGCACATGAACTTGCACACCAGGGTGATCTTGATCACCTGCGCTGTAGCACTGGGCCTGGGTTACAGTGTGCAGTTTTTTACTGACGCGGAGCGCCCGTTCTTCGATGCCTTTACCACCGCCTTCAGTTTTGTTGCCACCTATATGGAAATTACCAAGGTTCTGGAGGCCTGGATTTACTGGATAGTCATCAACCTGGCTTCCGTCTGGCTGTACCAGGACCGCAGCCTGGATATTTACGCCGTACTGATTGGCTTTTACAGTATTCTCTCTGTGTGGGGTTTTATCAGTTGGCGAAAAGCCTACCGGGCGCAGGCCATAGCTTGAAACAGAGGTTACGAGCTAGCTGCGTCCGCCGGGCTGGCAAGGCGCACGTTCTCGGAGATTTTCCAGCCCCGGTTCTCCAGTGCAGCCCTCGCCTGGGGGGAAACCTTCCCTTTCAGCAACAGTTCCTTGCGCTTGATACCATGGCCGGACACATACTCGGAAGCTGCACCAGTGGTTTCGGCCACACCCTCGACCCAGGCCAGGTAGTCGATGGGAAAGGCACCCACCAGGCTACCGGAGCGCGATACCAACCATGCGTTACCGGAAATATCAACGATGTCCCCGGTTTCAACCGTCGCAATGTAGTCGGACAGCATTTCAGCGTAATGCTGTAAGAATTGGGCGACATCCCGGTCCGGTGCCGACGCTGCATAGGCGACGAAGATCTCACGCCCCGTGATGTCTCCCATCCACTTCAACGCTTCGCAGATCATGGTCATCTCGGCCGGTGTGTAGTTGTAATTTTTTAGCAGTGCATCGGCCTGATAGCCCCCAATACCCATCGCCAGCAACGTTTCCCTGTTCAACTTTGTGAGAGCGGAGGGAGGGTTGTCCTTAAGGAGATTTTGCATCGATGCCAGGCGGGTTACAGTCGCTGCCGTCCCCACCAGACTGCCCGCAGCCCCCACGTTAATCGCCATGGACGTCACCATAGCACCAGCCGCGGTAGCACTTGCGACTTCGCCCAGGCGTTCCTGAAACGGCTCGAAATCTGTATAGGGATCGACACCCATCGCCACGGCATAGCCCCGTTTCGCCACATCATAGCCGACGGTAGTCTCAAAAGCGTTGTCCTGGTGTGGATCTTCACTGGTAACAGAACTACCTATATTACTCAACCAGCGGCCAACGCCCTTGGCCGCAGCCTTGGTGGTGTCGACCGGCTCATCCCACAGGGCCTTGCCCCCCTCCACCATGCCGGTGACCGCACCCTTGGCCGCATCCTTGAATTCGTCACTGTCTTTCAGCTGTTCCAGCGCCCTGGTCGCCTTGATTTCCTGAATCCGTGCCAGTAACGCATAGCCGCCGGTCACAGTCAGCACACCATAGTCCGATTTTATCGTGTAGGTGTTCTGAGTTCCGTCGTTGACGACTCGCTCATCAACCGCATAGCCCTCACCTGACAGCACCGATTTTGGCAAAAAATCCGATGCGATAAGCTCCAGCGGTGGTTGCTGGAAGGGTTCGTCCAGAGCGCTGACCAGCGACACCCCGTAGACCAAGGTAGCGGCTGCAACAAAGCCCAGTGCCCGCTTGTGTATTTTGTGCGATAACATAGACAACTCTCCATATTCCAGGCAGCAGTAGTGGGACCACAAGACAATAATATAAATAGGCTTTTTTCGATAGCCCCGATGATGGATTGGTCCGATCACAACTGCCGTTACTTCTGGCGGCTGCTGACCAAAGAGGCCCTACTCTACACCGAGATGGTCACCACCGGCGCGCTCATTCATGGCGATCGGGAGCGGTTCCTGCATTTCAACGCTGAGGAACACCCGGTGGCCTTACAATTGGGAGGTAGCGACCCGGCGGATCTGGCGCGCTGTGCAAAGTGGGCCCAGCAGTGGGGTTACGACGAGGTTAACCTGAACTGCGGCTGCCCCTCTGACCGTGTGCATTCGGGCAGGTTCGGCGCCTGCCTGATGGCGCGGCCACAGCTGGTGGCAGATGGGATCAAAGCCATGCGCGATGCCTGCGACATTCCTGTAACAGTAAAGCACCGTATCGGCATTAACGATATGGAGTCCTATGAGCAGTTAGTCGGTTTTATCGACCCGGTCACGGCGGCAGGCTGTTCGGTCTTTATAGTGCATGCGCGCAAGGCCTGGCTGCAGGGCCTGTCGCCGAAACAGAATCGGGAAATCCCACCGCTCAACTATCCCTGGGTGTATCAGCTGAAGAAAGACTTCCCGCAACTGACCATTGTGATCAACGGCGGTATTCAGACACTGTCCGAATGCCAAACCCACCTGGAGCATGTAGACGGCGTGATGATCGGGCGGGAGGCCTACCAAAACCCCTGGATGCTGGCGGAGGTGGACTCACTGCTTTACGGGGTCGACGATCCGGCAAATTCCCGCGATGATGTCATCACCGCCCTGCTCCCCTACGTGGAGCAACAACTTACCCGCGGAGCCCACCTGAATCATATTACCCGCCACATCCTCGGCCTTTACCAGGGTATGCCGGGGGCCAGGAAATTCAGGCGCCACCTGAGTGAAAATGCCTACAAAAAAGAGGCGGGGCTTGAGGTGCTTACCGAAGCGTATGGACTGGTTCGAGACGCGAGCGGCAGTAAATAGAAGGGTCAGATCTGAGGATCTGATTCCGATCAAAAAAGTTAGCTGTGCTCCAGAGCGGCCAACAAGTCCTTGAAGCGGGCGCGATTTTCATCGCTGATATTCATCAACACTCGATGAGCCTCAATTACTTTTTCCTTCACCACCTGCTCACTGCCAACCACCGTCGGGATGTCAGCAATGTGCTGCGCATCATTGCAGGCCTCCTCGTGCAGTACGAACAAGCGATGAAACCCCATGCTTTTCAACAAGCGATTGATCCCGGGGTCACATGAGTAGATGGCCGGCTCGAAACCGAACTTCTGCTTTACCGTCAGCGCCAGCTTGGCCAATAAACCCAGGGTAGTGCTGTCGATACCCTCTGCTTCACAAAGATCTACCCAGACACTGGCAAATTCAGGGTCGTCAAACATGCGCTGCAAGTAATCATCGATCGTAGTACACAAAGTAAGACGGACATCACCCACCAGACGGATGACGTAGGAACCTTGATGGCTGGCCGCAAGGATTCTTCCTTCTCTCATTCTAACCTTGCTTGCTGATAAACAGAGCCGCGATATCATCGGGCGCGGTCTCAACACGATCCAGGCCGAGGCGCGTCACCAATTCTTCTGGTGAATCAGCCGTCTGCTCAAAAACCTCCAGAAAGTATTTTTCTTTCTCTATAAGGTTTTTGGGCGGCAGGATTTCGAGAATACCGTCGGAAAACAAAGCCAGCATAAAGCTCTCTGGCAGGTCTATCATGTGCTCTTCGTAATGGGCGTCATCCATGATACCGACAGCGGGGCCCTCCCCACGCAAATAGCGCGCGCCCTCCTCAGAGACCAGCACTGGCTGTGGCAAGTGTCCCGCCACGCTGTAACGCAGCATGTTGTCCTGCATATTGAGCAGGCCAACGACCATAGTGGCGAACTTGCCCACTCCCAGGTCCAGCAACTCCTTGTTGGCAAGTTTGAGCATGGCCACAGGGCTCAATATAGTGTCGTCGTTGCGGCGCAGTAAATCAGACCGTTTGCGGGCAAACAGGTTCTTCAACAAAATCGTAGCAAAAGCAGAGGAACTGCCGTGACCAGATACATCGGCCATAAAGAACGCGACGAAGCGATCGCCCAAGGTAAAGTAATCGGTGAAATCACCGCTGAGGTAGAGCGAGGGAATAACCGTGTGACTGAACACATAATCATTCAGCACCAAGGGCGTTGCCGGCAGCATACGCAGCTGCACCTGACGCCCGGCCTGCTGGTCCTGCTCCAGGATTTGCACCGTACCGCGCAACTCGATATTAGCCGCCTCCAGCCGCTGGCGTGACTCCTGTAGCTTTCTGCGTAGCTGACGTTGACGCACGCAGCGTTCCATGGACCTGACCAGGGCACCCTTGTCTTCCACCGGGCGCAGGAAGAAATCGCTGGCGCCCAGGCGTAGGGCCATCATCATGCGATCGGCATCCGCCACGTCACTGAACATAATAGCCGGAACCTGCACATCCATCTCACACAAGGTGCGACGGGCTTCACCCCAGGAAATATCCTTGAGATCCAACCCACACAGGATGACATCCAGGTCGCTATCACTGCTAAGGGAATAACTCGAATTGTTGACGTCAGTCACCACCTGGGTTGTAAAACCCGCAGACGCCACAAAGTCAGCCAGCGCCGCACCCCGGGCCGGATCGTCGTCAATTACAAGTACACTACCGTTTGAGGCCATCATGAAAGGCTTTGATGGGTGCATTCGGCGTGACACTACGCCCATCATGAGGCCCAAGCAACCGGGTTAATCAAGCTTTGGGCAAGATTTCACAGTTTTGTGACTTTTTTGGCAGCCTTTTCCGGATGAGAACCCAGGCAATTTGGATCAAAACTCCTCCCAGTCGTCATCTTCTTCAAAATCGGAGAAGCTGTCCTCTACCTCACCATTATTTACGAAGGCCTCGCGTCGTTGCAAATAGGCGTCCCGTATGAAGATGTAGCGATCACCAGTGATCAAATCTTCTGCCTTAATCAGGCGCGCGCGGATATCGATAACCTCCACGGTCCAGAAGATATAGGCCAGTTCCGTGTCGTCGTTCAGAGCCGGAAGGGAGGTATAGGTATCAAAAAAGTAGCCCGTTAAGCTGCGACAGGTACGGGGGCCTATCAAGGGCGCCACGATAAAAGGGCCGCTGTCAAAACCCCATACCGCCAGGGTTTGGCCAAAATCCGCAGGCCGGTGATCAAGCTCCATCCGGGAGGCTACATCAAAGAAACCGAGCAAACCCACGGTGGTATTCACTACAAAGCGCCCGCCACTATGGAAGGCATTTCCAGGGTGGCCCTGCAACAGTGAGTTAATAATCGTATTGAACTCATAGATATTGGCGATAAAATTGGTGACACTGCGCTCTGCGGGGTCGGGCATGATGAAGCGATAGCCCTTGGCTACCGGCTTCAGCAGATACTTGTCGAGAGTTTCATTGAAGACGAACACACGGCGGTTCATCGATTCCCAGGGATCGATGTCTTTTTGTTGTTCCAAGGCCCCGGCCGAAGCCATAGGGAAAGTCAGCAAAAGGGTCAGCAGGTAGCGTGATAGGGTCATCAAAAGACAAACCATTACCAATGGTAACCGAATACTACGCGCTGGCTGTGAGCGGATCAACCATCGATTAAGCGTGATTTCCGTGATCTGTGACTAGTACCACAGATTGTGCAATCAGTTGCTGAAGTTGCTCTGCACCATAGGCGAGTATCGACTCCTCGGCCATGCCCAATTCACCAGCCAGTTCTACCAGCAACTCAACCGCCGTGGCAGTGCTGTTGTCCCTGATTATCTCCACCAGACGGGCCGTCGCCGCATTCAGCTCCATAAACCGAACCGTGTCTTCTCTATCCCTGTACACCACCAGATACGTGGGCTCCACCACCTCGGCAGGCCTGAAGCCCGGGCCGATCCTGTGCACTGGAAACTGGTAGCTGAGCAGCCAGGCCAGAGGAGAAAGCTGCAGCACGGTGGCCAGCATATCGTCTACAGCAACGGCCGCCGGCAGTACCTCCTGTGAGACATCGAGGGCGAGTTCCACCCATTCGTAGTGTGCAAGTTCCACCATAAACGGTGGGTCGCAGTCGCGGGGGCTGTAGTCCTGCATCAGGAACTGCAGGAACTCCTGACTGATCTCCAGAAAGTAGGGTGTATGGCAGCGGTGCCCCTCGATAAACGTGCGGACAAGCTGGTGCCAATCGGAATCCTGGTACAGGCTGCGCAACACGGGAAATCCACCGCTGATAAAGCCCTCGATATTGTTGTAAACCAGATCCTGGTAAATCTGCAGGCGTCGCGGCTCCACACCCGCAGGCGCCAGCTGTCGCTGCGGGTCTCGCAGATAGCGCGCCATCGTCAGCTGGCTGTCTTTTAGTACCGATACAGTCATTAACCCACCGCCTCAACCTGGACGCCCTGGCTCACGCACTGCATTTCGCGAATCTGTGTGACTTCCTGTAGCAGTTCATCCAGGGGTGGCAGGTTGAAATCTCTCTCCAGCAGGGTCGGCAGGGGGCCCAGCCGTCGGTAAGCCTCCGCCAACAGTGCCCAGACCGGATCGATGACATCGGCTCCGTGGGTGTCCACTTTCAGGTCTTCGGCCTCATCGTAGTGCCCTGCCACATGGATATAACGAACCCGTTGCAGGGGCAGGGAATCGAGGAATTCGAGCGGATCGTAGCGATGATTGATGCTATTCACATAGATGTTGTTCACATCCAGCAGTAGGTCACAACCGCTCTCCTGAATCACCGCAGTGATAAATTCCGCCTCACTTAACTGGGCCACTGGCTGAGCGTAATAGGAGGCGTTTTCCAGGGCTATCGTTTGCCCTATGATGTCCTGCACCTGGCACACCCGGGCCACCACATGGTGTACAGCCTCCTCGGTAAACGGGATGGGCAACAGGTCGTAGAGATGCCCCTGTGCAGCGCAATAACTGAGATGTTCACTGTAAAGGGGTACGTCCATCTCGCCCATCAGGTCCCGCACTGAGCGCACCAGATCCGTATCGATAGGATCGGGTCCACCAATATCCAGTGACAAACCGTGTAAAATAACCGGATAGCGTTCTGTCAATTGCCGAAACTGCTTGCCAAAACGACCGCCGACACCGATCCAGTTTTCCGGCGCGACCTCCATAAAGTCTACCGCTCCCTGGTTCATGGATAGCAGCGAGCCCAAAAGGGCCCGCCGCAGGCCGAGACCCGCTCCGTGGAATTCCTGGTGTTGGTCAGGCATTTCTAGCTGCCGCACTTTCCTTCGCCGCACTTGCCTTCACCTTTGGCCTTGTCACCGCCGCAGCTACCTTCACCTTTACCTTTGGCCTTGTCATCGCCACAGCTACCTTCACCTTTACCTTTGGCCTTGTCATCGCCGCAGCTACCTTCACCTTTACCTTTGGCCTTGTCATCGCCGCAGCTACCTTCACCTTTACCTTTGGCCTTGTCATCGCCGCAGCTACCTTCGCCTTCGCCTTTGGCCTTTTTGTCACCGCACTTGCCTTCGCCGCACTTGCCCTCGCCGTCCTTGCCATAGCTGGCGAGGTCGTAACCACCACTGAGTTGCTGCGCGGAGAACGGATTAGTTTCGGCGGATACCACAGGAGCAATGGAAGTCGCCAGGAATGCTGCGCCCAGAGCGGCAGCGAGAGGTTTTTTAATTGAAGTCATAATGTATTCCCTGTAAGTCATTTAGTGTTGTAATACCAATCGACGTGCCCCGGAGACCACCGCCACCTCAAGCATTCGTGGTAATTATGACACGATGTTTGTGTGTAAGTTTCAATTCTATCTTATCGGGGGCAAAAATATTCAAAAAAATAACCCTGTTTATTGCGGGTTTATATCCAGCCACTGAAGCACGGCCCGCCACTGTTCCTGTAAGCGCTTTTCAGACACCGCCTGCCGCGTCCCAAGGTTTTGTGCGAACAGAGACACCCGCAGTTCCTCCAACATCCAGCGATATTGGCTGGCCGGCGCGCACAGTAGAAGCAATCCGGGCCTATCCGCTACCGAATCCCACAGGGGCTGGGCCAGCTTTTGCAGCAGTGCCGTGTTCTTCTGGTCTTTGGCATACTGCCCACCGAGACGCTCCGCCCGGGACCGCAGGGCTTTCAGGTAGCGTGGATACTGGGACAACCACTCCCAGGGGGTATCGCGCTGAAACCTCGCCTGCAATAAACGCTGTAGCTGCCGCTCGACATCCTCCCGGAAATCCAGCCACTTGCCCGCTTCAAGGCCGGCCAGTTTGTGCCGCAGTTCGGCCAGAACCACAAGGACATTCAGTAGTACAGTCTCCATCTCATTAGCGCGGGTAATCACCTCGCTCTTACCCCGGGCCAGTGCCGCGGCAAATGCATCTTCGGCAAAGGGTAGGTCCTGGTCCAGGCTCATGGCCTGCACATAAGCCGCATCGATAAGATCCTCAAGCAGGGCAGTCCGGTCCAGGCCGGCTCCCGCCAGCACCAGATTGAACTCGTTACCGCGCAGCACCTGCTTACGCAGATACTTCACCTGCTGTGCACTGCCCAGGCGCAACAAACGCAATACGCCCAGGCGATGGCGCAGGCGGGCTTCGCCCGGGTAATCACAAAGTTCGATGGCAACTGTCTGCCCCTTGTCTACCAGTGCTGGGTAAGACACGATATCCACGCCGGCCTGGCGGAAGCGCCACTCCCTGGGTAACTCCCCAAAATCCCAGCGGCTAACCCCCTCCCTCGCCGGGGATTTTTGCTCACTGGAACTGATGCTCTGGCGCGTATCGGCGCGAAAACGCTCAATAAGCTCGCCCAGATCCCGACCCTGCTGCAACAAGTGACCCTGGGCATCAACCACGCGTACGTTCATACGGTAGTAGTCATCCAGCTTCTCCAGGGCCCAATCATCGCGGCCCAGTGCAACCCCACCCAGGCTAGCCAGGCAGCGCGACAGCGCATCCAGCAAATCCACATTATCCGGCTGTCGTTGCGTCAGTAGTTGCGCCAGTGCCTTGTCGACATAATCCGGCGCCGGCACCAGGCGTTTGCGCTTTTCCTTGGGCAGGCCCTTCACCAGTGCAATGCACTTCTCGCGCAGCAAGCCGGGAACCAGCCAGTCGAAGCGAAAGCGCGGCACGCGGTTTAGCAGTGCCACGGGGACAGTGACAGACACACCGTCCGCGGCCTTGCCCGGCTCGAACTGATAGCTGAGTTTGAAGCGTATATCCTGCCACTGCAGATGGTCTGGAAATTGTTCACCCACCCCCGCTCCGGGATCCCGGGCCAGCAGGTTTTCCCGCTCCATGTGCAATGCGCGCTCTCCATCCGGATTATGCTTCAACCAGGACTGCAAACGCCCGGCGGTATAGGCATCAATGGGTAAACGTTCATCGTAGAACTCAAACAGAACCTGTTCATCCGCCAGGATATCCCGGCGCCGGGTGCGCGACTCCAGTTCTTCAAGCTGCCGTACCAGGCCCCGGTTGTGCTTCAAAAAAGCAGGATACTGCCGATAGTTACCCGCTATCAGGCCTTCACGAATCAGCAGTGTCCGACTTTCCGTCGGCGCCAGCGGGCCATAGTGCACCGAGCGCTTATCGACCACGGTAAGGCCGTACAGGGTCAATCGCTCATAGGCCATTACCCGCCCGCTGCGCGACTGCCAGCGGGGCTGGGAATAGTGGTGCTTAAGCAGGCCCGGGTTGATGCCGATGACCCACCGGGGATCTATGGCACCGACTTCCCTGGCAAACACCCTGGAAGTCTCAACGATTTCCGCCGCCACCAGCCACTTGGGTTTCTTGCGCGCCTGGGATGAACCCGGGAATATCTGCAACTTGCGATTACGGCTGCCCAGGTATTCCCGGCCCTCATCAAACTGGGCAATGTTACTCAACAGGCCATTCAGTAAGGCCACATGCACGCCCTGATAGTTTTCCTCTTGTGGTATAGCAGCCCGCGGCTTCAACTTCTGCGCACGACAGGCGATGCTGAGCTGGCGGTGGATGTCACGCCATTCGCGCATACGCATGAAAGACAGGAACTCCCGCTTGCACAGCTTGCGCAACTGGTTCTGGCTCAACACCTGACGCTGCTGCTCATAGTATTGCCACAGGGTCAGCCACGCCATAAAGTCTGAGCGCGGGTGACGGAAACGAGCGTGCATCTGGTCCGCCTGCTGCTGCTTGTCTGCCGGACGCTCCCGTGGGTCCTGCACTGTCAGCGCACTGGTAATCACCAGGATTTCTTCCAGGCAACCCTGATCGGCGGCGGCCAGCACCATGCGCGCCAAACGCGGATCCACCGGTAAGCGGGCCATGCGTTTGCCCACCTGCGTCAGCTTGCCGGCAGCGCTTACCGCGCCCAGTTCCTCCAGCAACTTATAACCGTCACGCACCAGGCGCGAGTCGGGCGGGTTGATAAAGGGGAAGTTTTCCACCTCACCCAGACCCAGGGTCAGCATCTGTAACACCACCGCCGCCAGGTTGGTGCGCTTGATTTCAGGATCGGTGAATTCGGGCCGCGCCTTAAAATCCTCTTCGCTGTAGAGCCGGATGCACACACCCGCCTCCACCCGACCGCAACGCCCCTGCCGCTGGTTGGCGCTGGCCTGGGAAATAGGCTCAATGGGCAGGCGCTGCACCTTGGTGCGGTAACTGTAGCGACTGATACGCGCCTCCCCCGGGTCGATCACGTAGCGAATGCCGGGCACGGTAATGGACGTTTCCGCCACGTTGGTAGCCAGCACGATGCGAGTACCCCGGCGACGGGAGATGTCGAACACCCGGTTCTGTTCGGCCTGGCTGAGCCGGGCGTACAGGGGCAGAATATCCAGCGACGTGACCCTGCGCAGCGCCCTGGCCAGCTCCCTTATATCGCGCTCACCGGACAAAAACACCAGAGTATCGCCACGCAGACCGAACTGTCCGGCATCGATATCCTCCACCAGGGAGACAATCTGGCCCTGCACACCCTCTTCCTTATCCTCAGAAGAATCCAGGTATAAGGTCTGCACAGGGAATGTGCGTCCGGAGACCTCGATAACCGGCGCCCCGTCGAAGTGGCGGGAAAAGCTCTGCACGTCGATGGTGGCTGAGGTGATGATGAGTTTCAGATCGGGCCGTTCGGGCAGGATGCGTTTGAGATAACCCAGCAGGAAGTCGATATTGAGGCTGCGCTCATGCGCCTCGTCGATAATAATAGTGTCGTATTTGCGCAACAATCGATCGCGTTGCATCTCTACCAGCAGGATACCGTCCGTCATCAGCTTGACCGCGGTGCCCTGGGAGACCTTGTCCGTGAAGCGCACCTGGTAACCAACCAGCTCACCCAGTTCCGTGTTTAACTCATGGGCAATTCGCTGGGCCACTGTGCGCGCCGCCAGCCGGCGCGGCTGGGTATGGCCAATCAACTGCCGCCTGCCACGGCCCAGTTCCAGGCAGATTTTGGGCAGCTGGGTGGTCTTGCCGGAGCCGGTTTCACCGACGATTATCACCACCTGGTTGTCACAGATAGCGCGTGCAATCTCCTCACGCCGCTCGGCGATAGGCAGTTCTTGTGGATAAATAATTTGCGGAACACGTCTTTCGTATCCGCCAGGGTCTTGCATCATGCGGGCCTGCCAAAGGGGATTTTTTTGCGCGGCTCAAACGCAGAAACTAGGTTATGCTTTACGCTGATTCAATTCTATATGATTCACGATCTGCCAAAGTTGAGCAACTTCACCTACAATGAAATAACCATAGGGCAAACAGCCACGTATTCCAAGTTGGTTGAGGAGCGGGATATACAGCTATTTACCGCCGCCTCCGGGGACGTCAATCCGGGTTCACCAGATTGGCGCGCATTCTGGTACTATCCCTGTTCATAACCGTGTGAAACCCTATCTATGACTGTGCTGTTTTCGATCATGAACGGCAGACTTTTTCATTTAACGTGGCAGCTGTGCTGCACCGCGATGCTGGTGTGTGCACTATCGTTTCTGCCGCCACTGGCAATTGCACAGACCGTAGCGCTGCAAGCGCTTACCACAGAGCGCCAGATGCTCACACGCGAACTGGAGCAGTACCAGAAAACCCTGGATATCCTGCAAACCGATGGTACGCCACCGGAGCAAAGCAGCAATCCAGCCGTGAAAACGCTGGCCCAGGAAATGGTCAGTATCCGGGAGCGCCTCATCGCGATCACTGAACGGGAAGTGACCTTGTTGCAGGAACAGATTATTACCGCAAAGACTCTGGGCACTGGCCCGTCACCACCACACGCTGAACCCGTTATAACGGAGGCGATAGAAAGCAAGCCGCTGCGCACCCACACCGCGCAATACAGCCTGAAGCAGGAAGCTGAAAACGTAGCGCGCTTGCACAGCCTGTTATCAGGTTACTATACGGAGTTGCAGGAATCGGCCCGCACCCTGCCCACCACGGAAGAAATCTCCCGGCGCGAAGCGGCGCAACGGGAAGCACAAAAGCTGGCCAGGATACCTTTTAGCGCGGACAAAGTGCGGCTCAACGGTACCGAGGGCAGCACCGCCCTGGCCCAGATCACGCAGCGCCTGATGGATCCAGGCGTGCCGGAAAGCCGCCGGGATATCGCACCGATCTGCTCGATCAGGACACACTTGTTTGGTTCACTGGTCGGCAGCGAGAGTCGCAGCCTCAAACCCGTGGGAAAAAACCATTATGTCGCAAAAATACGATTGCAACCCGGCACTACCACCCTGAGGATTATGGAGCATCGCTGGGAGATTCGGGTACCCCAAAACCTCAACGCCAGTGACTTTCTCGTTACCCTGTACCGGCCACCGGGCGGCGCCCCCGAATTACACATATTCGCCATTGATGACCTGCTGGCAGAGGAACAACCTCACATCCCCGCCTGGTTGCCCGACGAACTAAAGATTAAATCCCGGGCCGGATGAGACGCGACAACAGGCCCTGGCACCCTGTCGAGCCGGCCTCCCTGCACTGGAATGACGCCGGCAACCCCATCTCGGCCGAGTTCGGCGACGTCTATTATTCCAGGGATAACGGCCTGGAGGAAAGCCGCTACGTATTTCTGCAGGGCAATAACCTGCCCAAACGCTGGCGGCATCACTCTCGCAGGCATTTTTGTATCGCCGAAACCGGGTTTGGGACCGGCCTTAATTTCCTGCTGACCTGGCAGGCCTGGCGCGAGCTTCCGGAGCCGCGCCCCGACCTGCACTACCTCTCTATCGAGAAGTACCCTCTGGCCAGAGGAGACCTGGCCAAAGCACTGGCCAACTGGCCCGCCCTGGAATCACTGGCCGCAGCCCTTATTGATCACTATCCCGGCCTGCTGCCGGGACAGCATCGCGTGCTACTGGAACAGGGGCGAGTAACGCTGGACCTGTGGTGGGAAGATGTGGCGGACGCCCTGCCCGACCTGGCCAGTCATGGGCGTGCATTGGTAGACGCCTGGTTTTTGGATGGTTTTGCACCGGCACGCAACGCAACCATGTGGTCCAGGCAGGTGCTGTACGCCGCGGCGAGGCTGAGTCATCCACAGGCGAGTTTTGCTACCTTTACCGCCGCCGGGCAAGTGCACCGGGATCTGGCGGGTGCAGGCTTCGAGGTAAACAAGGCCCCCGGCTTCGGTCGCAAACGGGAATGCCTGCGCGGTCACATAAAAAGTACTGCCACCGCACCGGAGCCGATGACGGATACACCCTGGGATATCCCCGGCACGGTTACGGCTACACCTGCCAGTGCACTGGTGGTGGGAGGCGGCGTGGCCGGTTGCACCATGGCCGCAGCACTGTCCCGGCGCGGCATTCCAGTCACACTGCTGGAAAAGGGGACCCTGGCGAGCGCCGGCTCCGGCAACGACCAGGGTATTTTATATACGCGTCTTTCGCGCAGGCACTCCTCGCTCACTGACTTCGCACTGCAGAGCTTTCGTTTCGCGTCGCAATTTTACCGCGCCATGTTCCGATCCGGCCAGCTCACCACAGGACTTGACGGCGCCCTGTGCGGCAGTTTTCACCAGAGCGACAATAGAGCGGAGCTGATCGCCCTCGGCGAGGTGCTCACACAGCTGCCGGAGTTGGCCCAGGTGCTGGATGCGCAAGAGGCACAGGCGGTACTGGGCATTGCACAGTCCAGTGCCGGTTACTGGTACCCCGAGTCCGGCTGGCTACGGCCGGTATCGGTGTGTCATGCCCTGGTAGACGCTGATAATATCGAGGTCATCGAAAACTGCGGTGAAGTTACCCTGGAAACCGGGGCAGGACAATGGCGGGCTGTGGTAAACGACAGCGTAGTGGCCAGTGCCCCCTGCGCCGTGGTGGCCACAGGTACGGCAGCTGCGACCATGCAACCACTCACCTGGCTACCGCTGCAGGCCATCCGCGGCCAAACCACCCACCTGCCCACAACTGAGGCTTTCGAAGGGCTCAGGGCCGCCCTGTGCCACAAGGGCTATATCGCACCGGCCCGGGAAGGCATGCACTGCATCGGGGCCACCTTCAGTCTGAACGATGACGAACAGGCTCTGCAAGCGGAGGATCACCAACACAACCTGGACTCTCTGGCAGATGCCGTGCCCGCCTGGCGGGCGACCCTGACGGCGTTTGACCCCGCGACACTGGCCGGTCGTGTCGGTTATCGCTGCGCCAGCCCCGACTACCTGCCAATGGTGGGCCCGGTACCGGATGTAACGGCCTTCTTGCGCGACTATGCCCCGTTGCGAAAAAATGCCAGACGAACCATTGCCGTTGAGGGTGAGTATATACCGGGACTGTATCTCAGCACCGCCCATGGCTCCCGGGGCCTGACCTCTGCCCCCCTGGCGGCAGAACTACTTGCCAGCATGATCTGCGGTGAGCCCACGCCACTGAGCCGCGAACTGTGCCGGGCTGTGGCGCCGGCACGCTTCATCATGCGCAATCTCGCCCGCAACCGGATATAAATATGACTGCGCTGCGACCCCTGATCTTTCTCTTTGCCTGCCTGCCGGTGGCCGCGCTGGCCGTGCAGCAATACGGCTTTCGCGTGACCGACCAAAAACCCCAGTCGCGGGAGAACTATGTGCAGGGGCTACAGATACTGGACGGTTACCTCTATGTCAGCACCGGTAATTACGGCAAGTCTCACCTGCTGCGTTATCACTTTGTCGATGGTGGGCTAGATACCGCCCGCAAACTGAAGCCCCATATTTTCGCCGAGGGCCTGACAGTGCTTCACGACAAGGTCTACCAGTTGACCTGGCACAACCGCATGATGCTGGTCTACAACCGGGGAGATTTGCAGGCCGATCACTGGTTTCGTATCCCGGGGCAAGGCTGGGGACTGACGGACAACGGCAAGGAGTTGATTTACACTGATGGCGGCGCACAACTACACTTCATTTCACCCAAAACGCAGCAGGTCCTGCGCTCCGTGACGGTCACTGAAAACGGCCGATCAGTAAAAAAACTGAATGAACTGGAGTGGGTGGACGGCAAGATCTGGGCGAATATCTGGCAGACTGACCGCATCATCATCATCGATCCCGGCACAGGCGTAGTCAGCGCCAGCATAAACCTGCAGGGTCTGCTGCCCGCCGATGAGCGCCGCAGCGGCACAGATGTACTCAACGGCATAGCCCGGGATCCCGCCGATGGTTCGATTTGGGTAACCGGTAAACACTGGCCATGGTTATACCAGATAGAACTGGTGCCGCTACCCATTACCACAAAACCAACGCAGCCATAATCTAATTCGCACTGCTGCCTTGTAACGGATAAACTGCGTCGTCAACTTTCCCGAACACTACCCGAGACCAAGCATGAGCAATAGCAGCACCGCTTTACCCAGCGCCCATCCGGCATTCGAACCCATTCATCAGGAGACCATTGAGTCCCTCAATATCCGGGTGGAGCAATTTACGCATAAAGCCACGGGGGCAATGCACTATCACCTGGCCTCACAAAATACCGAGAACGTATTCCTGGTCGCCCTGCGCACAGTACCCGAGGACTCCACTGGCGTGGCCCATATTCTGGAGCACACGGCCTTGTGCGGCAGCGAACACTACCCGGTGCGCGACCCTTTTTTCATGATGCTGCGACGCTCGCTCAACACCTTTATGAATGCCTTCACCAGCTCCGACTGGACCGCCTACCCCTTCGCCAGCCAGAACCGCAAGGACTTCAACAACCTGCTGGAGGTCTACCTGGACGCGGTGTTTTTCTCACGACTGAATCCACTGGATTTCGCCCAGGAAGGCCACCGGGTGGAATTTGCCGAACCCGGCAACCCGGACAGTGAGCTGGTGTTCAAGGGTGTGGTGTTCAATGAAATGAAGGGCGCCATGAGTTCCGTGAGCAGTACCCTGTGGAGCAAACTGTGCGAACACCTGTTCCCCAGCACCACCTACCACTACAACAGCGGGGGCGATCCGGAGCGCATCCCGGATCTGAGCTACGAACAACTGCAGGCCTTTTATCGCAGCCACTATCACCCCAGCAACGCGATCTTCATGACCTTTGGTGACATTGAGGCCAGCGAACACCAGGCGGTGTTCGAGGAAAAGGCCCTGGGTCGCTTCGACAAACTGGAGCAGCGCATCGAGGTGCAGGCAGAGCGACGCCTGCAGGCACCACTGCGGGTTCAGGACAGCTACGCTTTTGACGAAAGTGGCGGCACAGACAAGAAGACGCACCTGGTAATGGGTTGGATGCTGGGCGAAAGTACCAACCTGGAAAAATTGCTGGAGGCCCAGCTGTTATCCAGCGTGCTGCTGGACAACAGCGCATCGCCACTGCAACACGCCCTGGAAACAACCGGGCTGGGCCAGGCGCCATCACCCCTGTGCGGCCTGGAGGACTCCATGCGCGAGATGGTGTTCTGCTGCGGCATCGAGGGCAGCGAGGCCGAACATGCCGACGCTCTGGAGTGCATGGTACTGGACGTACTGCGGCAGGTCGCCGAACAGGGCGTCAGCCAGGAACGGCTGGAAGCGGTATTACACCAGTTAGAATTGCACCAGCGTGAAATCAGTGGCGACAGTTTCCCCTACGGCCTGCAGCTCATCCTGCAAGGCCTGGGCAGCGCCACGCACTACAGCGACCCAATCGCCGTACTCAATCTGGAACCGGTAATAGCCGGCATGCACAAAAAGATTCACGATCCGGATTATATTCGCCGGCTGGCACAGCAGTTATTGCTGGATAACCCGCACCGGGTAACACTCATCATGACACCCGATACGGCGTTATCTAATAAGCGAATGGCCGCAGAGGCCGCACGACTGGCCGCTATCAAAGCGGACATGGACGAACAGCAGCGCGCCGCCGTCGTGCAACTGGCCGCAGACCTGGTAACACGCCAGGGGCAGGTCGACGACGAGAGTATTCTGCCCAAGGTGGAACTCAGCGATATCCCGGCCAGCCTGCCGGACCTGAGCTTTGCCCAGAGCGCTGCCGGGGGTATTCACACTACCTTCTATGGCCAGGGCACCAACGGCATCGTATACCAGCAGGTCATCGCGCCCCTGCCCCTGTTGTCAAATGAACAACTACAGGTACTACCCCTTTATAGCAACATCCTGACGGAGCTGGGTTTGGGAGACAATTCCTACCTGGAAGCGCAACAGCGCCAGGCCGCGACCGTGGGCGCCATCAACGCCTTCAACTCCATGCGCGGCCATATCGAAAATGAACAGGAAATAACAGCGAACTTCATCCTATCTTCCAAGGCTTTGCTGCGCAACGCCGAAGCACAAGCCCAACTGATGCACGACACACTACACACGGTGCGCTTCGATGAGACCGACCGAATCCGTGACCTGATCGCACAACAGCGCGCGCAACGGGATCGGACCATTACCGGTAACGGGCACAGCCTGGCCATGACCGCTGCCTGCGCGGGCATGAGCCCGCTGGCGCAACTGAATCACCAGTTGTCTGGTCTGGCGGGTATCGGCAGCCTGCGAGCGCTGGATGATCGTCTGTGCGAGCCACGGGAGCTGAAGGCCTTCGCCGCACAGCTGGGGGAGCTGCATTTGCGTCTCAAATCCACCCCTTTGCAATTTCTTGCAATAGCAGAAGATCACAAGCTGGCGGAGGTAGTACAGGCCGCCACCGCCATCTGGAGCGCGGATGCTCCAGACTCACTGGCGGCGCCTTTTGAATTACAGCCAATGCGTGAACGCAGGGGGGAAATGTGGCTGACCAATACCCAGGTCAACTTCTGTGCCCGAGCCTACCCCACAGTCCCTATACGGCACCCTGACGCAGCGGCCCTGGTGGTACTGGGCGGCGTCCTGCGCAACGGTTTCCTGCACCGTGCCATAAGGGAGCAGGGCGGCGCCTACGGTGGTGGCGCCTCACAGGATTCAGGCGTGGCGGCATTCCGTTTCTTTTCCTACCGGGATCCGCGCCTGGCTGAGACACTGCAGGACTTTGATGCGGCGGTGACCTGGATGCTGGAGACTCCCCATGAATACCGTGTGCTGGAGGAAGCGATTCTGGGCGTTATCGGCAGCATGGACAAGCCCAGCTCTCCCGCCGGGGAGGCCAAGCAGCATTTCCACAACCGCCTCTTCGGCCGCACCCACGACCAGCGCGAACTGTTTCGCCAGCAGATCCTGGCGGTAAGCCTGGATGATTTACGCCGGGTTACGCAGACTTATCTGCAACCGGAACTGGCCAGTACGGCGGTGGTTACCAACAATAGCCAGCTGGATGCTACAGCTGGTTTGCGGGAGGAGCTTGATCTGACTGTCTGCGAACTTTAGATAGAGCTGCACCAGGTTATTTCGAAGAGTGGGAAACGGTGCTGACAACCCGGGGCAGCGCAACACACTGCCGGACTGGGTGGTCGGTTTGCTATTGAGCCTGTTCAGAATGGTATTCGCCACGCGATCCATACAGGGCTATGACCCACAGCGTGATCAAATGGAAACACACATGATCCAGTATGCCCTCTACAACGGCCTGCCTGTTATGGGTATATGCCGGGGCGCCCAACTGATGAATGTGGTTTTAGGTGGCTCCCTGCACCAGAAAATTGAGCACTTCTATACGGAGGAGACGAACAATGTCCGCAGCATTCTGCCCCGAAAATCGATCACGGTGTCGCACCGGAGTCACCTGCGGCAGATACTGCAAACCGGGTCCTGTGTGGTGAACGCGCTACACGATCAGTCTATCAAGGAACTGGGGGACGACATTGGGATCAGCGCTATTGAAAACACCGGGGTGGTACAGGCCATCGAGCGGCGCGATCACCCCTATTTCATCGGTGTGCAGTGGCACCCGGAATATATGCCCCAGAGCAACACCCAACAGAACCTGTTTCGCAGCCTGGTGCATAACGCGTCGGTGCGCAATCACTGCACAATTGAACGGCAGATGGGCCGGGAGTAATCACCTGCAATGGACGCTTATCTCGGCCTGTTTATCAGCGCGTTCCTGGCCGCCACACTGGTACCTGCCTATTCCGAAATTCTGTTTGCCGGGCTGGTCAGCGCCGGTTACGACCCGCTGGCGCTCTGGCTGTGGGCATCGGCAGGCAACACCCTGGGCTCGGCAGTCAACTGGACACTGGGTCGTTACCTGCTCCATTTCCAGGATCGCCGCTGGTTTCCATTCAAGGAAAAGACGCTGGCGCCCGCGCAACGCTGGTTCCAGAAATTCGGTGTGTGGTCGTTACTGATGGCCTGGTTACCCATCGGTGGTGACGCGCTGACCTTCATCGCCGGCATCATGCGGGTGCACTTCGTGGTGTTTATAATTTTAACCGCAATAGGCAAGGCAAGCCGCTACGCCGTACTGCTTGGCATACTGGCATTCTTTCAGTAGGCGGCGGGAAGCTTTCTAATATATCGTTGTCAAATATTGTATAGCTGCAGTTTGGCCGGGACACCCATGTGTTACCTGGCTGCTTACGAGGTGCGCGCCTACAGCGAGCTGGTGGACCAGGCCGCGCCCAACTCCCCAATACGCTGGTCGCTTTTGTCCGAGCGGGACATCGCCAGGACTTCGTGCTCCTCTGCCATAGCCTGCGCGATCGCACCGCCTATGAAGCCAGAGGCCCCGGTGATAAAGATGCGCATAATACTTTCAGTGCCTTACAAAAGATCGGAAAATCCAGTGTACTTTGCCCCCGCACTAAAAGGCCAGCCCTCTATGCCTCCTGCACATCCACCGGGCCGGACCTGTTGACGCTCAGTCCCCAATAGAAAGACGGTTAGTTCTACTCCATTTTTTTCTTGATTTCATCCGCCGCATCTTCCGCTTTGTCTGCCATATCAGCTGCCGCATCATCAATCGCTTCCCCGGCTTTTTCCGCCGTGCCTTTTTCCTGGCAGGCAGCGACGCCCATTAGCAGAAAGATTGAGAACAGTGTAGCGAGGATTCCTTTGTACATTTTCATACGCTTATTTCCCTATAAATACAGCTGGCTCCAGACATTTGGAACCGGCGAAAAATGCGGCCTGCGCCACGAAAAGCATTATTGTAGTACAGCATTCCACATCCTGCCATGAGTAACAGCGCAGCCGATAAAGCGACCATATTTTTGAGGACAAGTGCTTTACCGATCAGGCCAAGCAGGAGTGCACCTTCCAGTATAAAGTGTACATTCTGAGAATTAGACAGGATTAAATCAATGAGCAACAAAGTAGTAATCGCCGGTGTAGGTATGGTGCCCTTCAAAAAACCGGGACAATCCGACCCCTACGACATCATGGGGCAGAACGCGACCCGCGCGGCGCTGAGCGATGCCGGCATCGGCTACGGCTTGATCGAGCAGGCCATGAACCTGAGCGAAGAGGAACGTGCCGCACCCCCGGCGGTCGCCATGTTCGCCGCGCAAGTGGATGCCATGTTGCAGGCCGGCATCAGCGAAGAAACCATTGCCTCGATTTCCTGCAAGGCGCGCCGGCACGCGGCACACAACCCTAATGCGATCTTCAGGGACCCGCTGACCGTGAAGGAGATCCTGGCCATGCCCCCGGTGTTTCGCAACCTGCGCAAGCTCTATGCCTGCCCACCCAGCTGTGGCGCCGCGGCGGTTATCGTGTGTAATGAAGCCTTTGCGCGTACCCACGGTATTCGCAGCGATGTGAGCCTGATCGGCAAGGGCTGGGGCAGTGACAAAAAACAGTACTTCAGTGGCAGCGTCATGGATGTCATGTTCCAGGCGCTCAGCCGCGATGCGGCGACAGCCGCCTACAAGGACGCCGGCATCGGACCGGAGGATATCGATGTTATCGAGTTGCACGACTGCTTTACCACCAATGAACTGGCCACTTATTCGGCATTGGGGCTATGCAAGGACGAGGACCTGAACGCCTTTGTGGCCGACGGCGATTATACCTACGGTGGCCGCTATGTGATTAATCCGTCGGGTGGGCTACTCGCCAAGGGCCATCCCCTGGGCGCCACCGGGCTGGCCCAGATCACCGAGCTGACCTGGCACCTGCGCGGGGATGCCGGCAAGCGCCAGGTCGAGGGCGCCCGCACGGCGCTGCAGCACAATGGAGGGTTGGGCAGCGCCGGTTTTGTACATATCTTCCAGAGAGGCTGACCTGTTCACCCGTCGGCTGATGGCTAATCGAACGCATACGAAATTGTTCTGGAGCGACGATATGAGAAGAATGGGCGGTGCAGATGCTTTTACGCTGGCGATGGAAACACCCAGAGCTTATATGCACACCTTCAAGGTGGCTATATTGGACCCCTCCACCGACCCGGACGGGTGGTCATATGAGAAGTTTCACCAGAGTTTCGAGGAGCGTGTGCATCTGGTCCCCTACTTCCGCTGGAAGTACGCCAAGACGCCCCTTGATCTATTTGACTGACCAACCGCCACCCAGCGCCGCATAGAGTCGCACGATGGCATTGTAGTAATACTGCAGGGTCTCCGACTGCGCCAATTCCGCGCTGAACAGGGTGCGTTCGCTATCCAGTACTTCAAGATAGTCGACCACCCCGCCGTCATAACGCGCCCGGGACAATCTGGCCGCATTGCGAGCGGCCAATGCGCGACGAGTCTGGGCCTCACTTTCTGAATAGTAGGTACGCACCGATACCAGCGCATCCTCAACCTCACGGAAGGACTGCTGCAGGGTGCGCTCGTAAGACAGCAGAGACTGTTTTGCGCGTTCGCGGGCCGCATCGGCCTGCGCCTTGAGCTGCCCCGAGTTGAACAGCGGTGCAAAGATGTTGGCGCCGATATTCCAGGTTTCCGCATCGCCTGAATTGAGATCAGACAGATCGGTGCTCTCCGCGCCAAAACGGCCGGTCAAGGAAATTGATGGATAGCGCAGCGCCTCTGCAACCCCCACCGTGGCGGTAGCAGCCATCAGCTCGGCTTCCGCCTGCACCACATCGGGCCGGCGCTGTAAAAGTTCCGAAGGCAGACCGGTGGGCACCAAGGGTGGGAACATTTGACTGTCCAGTGAATTCCCTCGAGTCACCGGACCCGGGTTGCGTCCCATCAGGATACGCAGGGCGTTCTCAGTCTGAACGATCCGCCGTTGAAACGATGCGATGGCGGTTTCCGCGACTGCGACTTCTACCTGCGCCTGGTAAACATCGAGTTCAGGCACCGTACCCTTGTCGAACCGCGCCTGAATAATCTCCAGGCTGTCGAGCCGCGTCTTCAGGGTTTGTTTCGACACTTCCAGGCGCTGATCCAGGTCACGCAGCAGCAAATACGTGCTGGCCACCTGGCTCACCAGGCTAATCGTCACGGTGCGATACGCGGATTCAGTGGCGAGCAGGCTGGCGCGGGCCGCCTCGGTAGCCCGGCTGAACTCGCCCCACAGATCAACCTGGTAAGTCAGGTCTCCAGTTACCCGAAAGCGGTCATCAGCATCGGCGCCTGGGAAAATTTCACGGCTTTGTTTTTCACGCCCGAACAAGCCGGACGCACTGAGAAAAGGAAATTGATTGGCCCGCACCGCGGTCACCGTCAGTCGAGCTTCCTCGATTCTGGACAGGGCAATGCCAAGGTCTTTATTCTGCTCCAGGGCCGTGCGGATCAACAACTGCAGCTGCTCATCCTGGAATAATTCCCACCAATCCAGGTTGGCGACAGTTTCTCCGCCGGGGGCAGGCTCAATATACTTCTCGGGCACATCCAGTTCCGGACGTTCATAATCCGGTGTCAAAGCGCAGGAAACTATTAATGGTAGCAGCAGTAAGACCAGTAGTGGAAAATGAAACACGTCAGACATCCTTCGCCGTGGGCCGGGATGCTTGTTGCGGCTCGAGGGTGTCTGGCGCCGGCTTGCGCCGTGCGATATAGCGCTCGACCAGGACGTACAGAGCCGGCACTACCAGCACGCCGATCACCGTCGCCACCAGCATACCGCTGAATACGGTCATCCCCATCACTTTGCGCGCCTCAGCCCCGGCGCCGCTGGCAACCAGTAGCGGCAGCACACCGAGGATAAAGGAAAAGGCGGTCATTAGAATCGGGCGAAAACGCAGTCGTGCGGCCTCCATGGCAGCCTCCACCGGCGTCTTGCCCTTCTCCGATTCGACCTTGGCAAACTCGACGATCAGAATCGCATTCTTGGCCGCGAGCCCGATCAGCATCACCAGGCCGATCTGGGCAAAGACATTGTTGACATAGCTCTCGCTGAACAAACGGGCGATCCATAGGCCGGCAACGGCGCCAAAAACTGCAATAGGCGTACCGGCCAGCACCGAAAGTGGCAGGGACCAGCTCTCGTACTGTGCCGCCAGAATGAGGAACACGAACACCAGCGCCATCAGGAACACCACGCCGCCACTACCCGCCGCCTCCTTCTCCTGGTAGGACATATCGGCCCAGCCAACGCTCATATCACCGGGCAGAATGTCGGCGGCCACCTCTTCCAGGGCGGTGATCGCCTGGGCCGAACTGTAGCCCGGCGCCGGCTGGCCGGTTATTTTGGCCGCACGGTACAGGTTGAAACGATTGGTGAATTCCGGCCCGGCACTGCGCGAGGTTTCCACCAGCGTCGACAGGGGCACCGGGTCGCCCTGGTTATTGCGTACATAGAACATGTTGATGCCGTCTATCGTGGCCCGGTATTCCGGCTCGGCCTGGACATAGACCTTGTAGAGGCGGCCAAAGCGGTTGAAGTCGTTGACATAGGCGCCACCGAGGAATGCCCCGACGGAGCTGTTGACGTCCGCCAGGGGTACGCCGAGCTTCAGCGCCTTGCCATCATCGATATCGAGAAAGATTTGCGGGGAGTTAGGTCGGAACAGGGTTATTGCACTGCCGATCTCCACGCGTTTCTCGGCCGCCTCGATGAAACGTGAGGCTTGCTCGAACAGGTAGTCGGGTGAGTTGCCGCCCCGATCCTGCAACATCATGGTAAAGCCGGACCCGGTACCCAGGCCGGGAATCGCCGGCGGGCCAAACGCGAAGGCGGCGCCTTCCTTGATAATCGCGGCGAACTCGGCGTTCATCCGTCGCACCACTGCTGTGGCATGGTCCGCCTCATCGCTGCGTTCATCCCAGTCTGTCAGCTGAATGAACGCCATGCCCGCGTTGGGCTGTAAGGTGCCTGACAGAATACTGTAACCGGCGATCACGGTCGCATTCTGCACGGCATCGTACCGGGCAATGACTTCCTCGACTTGTTTCATTACGGCATCCGTGCGCTGCAGAGAAGCGCCATCGGGCATAATAACGCCCGCCATAATATAGGCCTGGTCTTCCTCGGGTACAAAACCGGCAGGCAGGATGCGAAACAGCAATACGATACCGGCGATCAGTATCACCAGTAGTAATGCCGCTCGACCGATCTTGTGAGTGAAGAATCCGGTCAGCACCATAAACTTGTCAGTGGCGATCTCAAACCAGTGATTAAACCACCTGAAGAACTTGTCGAATAGGCTCTTGTCCTCACCGGGGGGCTTCAACAGGGAGGCGGCCAGCGCCGGGCTCAGGGTAAGCGCATTGATCGAGGAAATGGCCACCGAGATTGCGATCGTAATGGCGAACTGCTGATACAGCGCACCCGTGATGCCGCCCATCGTCGCCACCGGCACGAACACGGCGATAAGAGCCAGCGAGGTCGCCACGATCGGTCCGGATACCTCGCGCATGGCTGCGATAGTGGCTTCCTCCGCTGGCATGCCCTTCTCCATCTTCGCCGTCACCGCCTCCACCACCACGATGGCGTCATCGACCACAATACCGATGGCCAGTACCAGGCCCAGTAATGACAAGGTATTGATGGAAAACCCCAGCAGGGGGAACACCGCAAAAGCGCCGATCAGGGATACCGGCACTGTCAGCGTCGGTATCAGCGTGGCACGGGCGCTCTGCAGGAAGATATAGACCACCAGAATGACCAGGAACACCGCCTGGAACAGGGTCACGACGATCTCGCGGATGCCGGCGGTAATCGGCTTGGTGGTATCCAGCGACACCACGTATTCCACATCGTCAGGAAAGTTTTCGGCGATACGGTCCAGGGCCGTGAATACCTGGTCGGCCACATCCAGGCCGTTGGCATCCGGCAACTGGAAGACCTGGACCAGCGCCGACGGCTTACCGTCCAGACGTACCTTGTAAAGGTAGTTCTGGCTGCCCAGTTCGATACGGGCGACATCGCGCAGCAGCACCTGGGAACCATCCGGATCGGCGCGCACCACGACATTGCCAAATTCCTCCGGGGTCTCAAAGCGCCCCCCGGTATTGACCGTATAGGTAAACTCGGTACCGGGCGGTGCCGGTTCCCCCCCGATCTGGCCGGCGGGGACCAGCACGTTCTGTGTCTGAATGGCCCCGATAATATCGGGCACAGTCAGGTTGAGCTTGGCCAACTGGTCCGGTTTGATCCAGATACGCATGGCGTACTCGGTAATACTGCCACCGAGCACCTCGGCGAGGCCGACCCCGCGGATGCGTGCCACTTCATCCACCAGGTTAATCGACGCGTAGTTGGTTAGAAAGCTTTCATCATAGGTGCCGTTGGGCGAGACCAGGGAAATGAGCAGTAACGGAAAGGACAGTTGTTTCTTGACGGTTACACCCAGCCGCTTCACTTCTTCCGGCAGGGTAGCCTGTGCCTCGGATACCCGGTTCTGGGTCAGCACGTTAGCCATATCCAGATCAGTGCCGACCTCAAAGGAGACACTCAGCCCCATACGCCCATCACTGGAGTTGGTCGAGGTCATGTAAATCATGTCCTCGACACCGTTGACCTTCTGCTCGATCGGGGTGGCTACCGATTGTTCCACGTTAATCGCATTGGCGCCGGTATAAGTGCCGGAGACCTGCACCATGGGCGGTGTAATTTCCGGGTACTGGGCAACCGGCAGCCCGGACAGCGCCACCAGGCCCAGGATCAGGATGATAATCGCCAGGACCATGGCGACAATCGGGCGGCGGACGAAAAACTCTGCCACGGGTCAGTCCTGTCCGTCGTTGTTGGCGGCCGCCGGATTGTCGAATTCGACCAGCCTGGGCTGTACCGTCGCGCCATCTTTCAGGCTGAGCAGGCCTTCGATAGCCACGTGTTCTCCCGCTTCAAGACCGGAATTCACCAATACCATGCGGCCGATTTGTGGGCCGGTTTCCACAGCCCGCATCTTCACGCTACCGTCATCGGCCACCACGAAGACCCGGAAGACCCCCTGCAACTCTGACAGGGCGCGCTGCGGAATCAACAGCGCGCCGGGTCGGCTGTCGATGGCGATTCTGGCACGGGCGAATTGTCCCGCAATGAGGATTTCGTCCGGATTGGGGAAGTCTGCCTCCAGGGTGAAGGTGCCGGTTTGCGGGTTGATGGCCGCATCCGATGCCACAATCCTGCCGTGATGATTGTGCGTGGACCCATCCGCCAGAATAAGCTCGACATTGTATTCCGAGGACTCACCGTCCAAGGGCTTTTTACCCGCTGCCCGAAGTTTGGCGAGGGCGCGGCTTAAGCGCAAATAATCGCGTTCATTTATAGAGAACCGAACCCGGATCGGGTCGGTGAGAGAGACGTAATTCAACACCACCGGATTGGGCGGCGCGCCAACGAACTCGCCCACCTCGGCTTCAGAAATGCCGATGAGGCCATTGATCGGCGAATAGATTTTGGCGTACCCCAGTTCGATGTTCGCCAGTTGCAACTGCGCCTCAGCGGCCTGCACGGAGCCCAGGGCCGCATCGCGCTGTGCGACCGAGGCGTCCAGGTCCTGTTGGCTGACCGCCTTCATCTCGGCCAGGGGTTTAATGCGCGCCAGGTCCGCCTTCGATTTGGCCAGCATCGTTCGCGCCTCAGCCAGGCGGCCTTCCGCCTCTAAAACTTTGGCGAGAAAGGGCTGCGGGTCAATGGTATAGAGCAGCTGCCCCTCTTCGACCGACCTGCCTTCGATAAAGTTACGGCTCTCCAGAAAGCCCTCGACCCGGGCGCGAATAGGGATATCGACAGAGCCGCGCGTCTGGCCGACAAAATCCTGCATGATATCGGTGTCGCGCTGGACCACCTGGACCACGCCGATTTCCGGTGGGGGCGCCGGCGGCGGTGCATCCTCTGTGCATGCACAGAGGGCGGCGCCGCCGGCAAGCAGCCACAGCCTGAACCAGGCAGTGCCGCTTCGATGTCGATGGGACATATAATTGATTTCCTTATCAAGCATTCCGGGAAATGGCATAGACGGAACCCGGCAGGATATAGCATCTTCATGGGCCCATAATGCGAGGACGCCACAAGCATCCCTCAGGCAGACGCTGCCACCACATAGCGATAAAGCTATCTTATAGGTCAAGTATCAAGTTGTCACCTCGAGCGCGGGCAGTCGAGCGCGGGCAGTTGCCCAATCGCTTACGACCCTGTAAATAACTGAAGGAAAAACTGCATTAGCGAAGCTGACTTTCACCGATATTCCGCTCTACCCTGTACTGCCTCGGTGAAACGCCATGCCACCTTCTGAACGCCCGCGTAAAATTACTCGCATCGGAAAAGCCCAGCAGATAGGCGATCTCGGTTATGGCCAGGTGGCTCTTTTCGATATACCCGGCGGCCAAATTTTGCCGGGTGCTGTCCAGCGTGTCCTGGAAGGTGGTGTCATGGGCAGCCAGTTTGAGTTGCAGGTTGCGTGGGCTCATGTGCATCTTGTCCGCCATCCCCTGCTTCGTGAGGGTGCCTGAGGCCAGGTCCGCAATGATGTGCCTGCGTACCCGGTTGACGATGTCCCGGCGATCCATTTGTGCCAGGTATTCCACCACTATTTCATCATTGTGCTGTGCCATATCCGGATTCGCACCCGACAACTTGCGGTCCATGACACTGCTGTCCATCGCAATACGATCTTCCGCGCAGTCGAAACGTACCGGACAGTTGAAATAGTCGAGGTAAGGTCGCGCCCCACCCTCGGGCAATGTGCGTGATAATTCAATCCACAGGGGACTGATTTCCGTTTCACTTATCCGCTTGAGGGGGTCGGACGTGGCCCCTATGGAGATGCCGGCCTCGTCAAACACAGACTGGGGGTCAATACCACGGGCTTCCAGCGCAGAGGCGAATGCCTGCAGATAGGATGCCATCGTGGTCCGGGAAACGTCTTGCGTCATCAGTCATCGCTTTGGTTGGCGAAAAACACGCCGGCCACTCGAAACAGCTGAACGAATTCCGGCTCAAGCGATGGAAATTATCACCAAATTCACTGAGTTACAACGACTCGATGGCCGAGTTCATTCGGCCCTACAACGATTACCTCAATCTGTAGGGTCGAATCAGCGTGCCCCATGACCGTAAGGGAATGCTTTGGGTATTATTCGACCCATGGCCATGGCAGATGGCCGAATGAATTCGGCCCTACATAGAGTTAGTTAACCGCTCTGTCCTGACCGCCCCAATAGGATTTGCGCAGATCTACTTTCAACACTTTGCCGGCAGGGCTGCGGGGTAAATCATCGATAAAATCGACGCTCTTGGGTGCTTTAATACTGCCCAGTTCCGCCTTGCACAATTCAACCAGTGTTTCTTCGTCACAGTCATTACCGGGTTTGAGCTGAATTATGGCTTTCACCGCCTCACCCCACTTCTCATCGGGCACACCGATTACCGCACAATCCTGCACCGCGGGATGTGTACTCAATACCTGCTCTACCTCGTTGGGGAATACGTTAAAGCCGCCGGTAATAATCATGTCCTTTTTACGATCGACAATGGTGATGAAACCTTCATCGTCCATCACACCGATATCACCTGTGTGCAGCCAGCCGAATTCCCTGGCCTCGGCGGTGGCCTCCAGGTTCTTGTAATAACACGGCGTGACCAGTTCACCCTGAATGCAGATCTCTCCGGCCACGCCGTTCTCGACCGGCGCGCCGGCATCATTGAGTATCGCCACGATATTATTCACACAGGGCCGGCCAATCGACGCCAGGCGACGTTCATTAATAGTGCCGTCCTTGTCGATATAATCCCAGGGAGCCTTCGCCGTGATGGCCGCCGGGGCCTCAGACTGCCCGAAGGCTTCCGTCATAACGGGACCGAATACGCTGATCGCTTCCTTCAGTTTCTCCAGCGAAGTTGGCGCAGCGCCCACTATCAGGTGCTGTAGAGCGCTGTAGTCCCGCTCACGCACATCCGGCAGTGCCAGCATCATATAAACGACAGTAGGTGGCAGAAACAAATGGGTGACACCATATTTTTCGATGGCATCACAAATAAGATCGGGCGCCGCCTTGTTCATGATGGCATTGGTGCCGCCACGGGCAAAATGCAGACAACCGATCAGCCCCGCAGAATGCGTCATCGGCGCGACAACCAGGTGACACGTGTCGTCGTGGTAATTGAAATGGCTGTAGTAATTCTGGAACATGGTGTAAATATTGCGATTGGTCATCACCACGCCCTTGGACTTGCCAGTGGTGCCACCGGTAGGGAACACCGAGAACACGGCATCCATATCGGCAGGGGCCGCCTCGTGGGTTTGTGGGCAGCCTGCGCTCCATGCCTCCAGGGACGCTCCCAAACTGCCTTCACCGTCAATACAAACAGCCTCGCGAATACCGGGCACCGCATCGAGTATTTCCCTGGCCTCATTCTCGTAGGCCGTGTGATAAAACAGCAATTCACCATCGAAACGGGTAAGGAGATCGATGTTGGTGGCCGCTGCATTACGCGGATTGATGGGCAACCAGACCGCTTCAGCCCTGAACAGGCCGAGCAACGCCAAAAATGCAATGCTTGAATTGGGTGCCAGAATACCCACATGACTGCCCTGCTTGTAGCCATTGGCGTACATGGCGGCCGCAATCCGATGAGTGACCGGGTGCGCCTGGGCATAGGTAATGCCCCCATCGTCCTCTTCAATATCGATGAAGGCGACATTATCGGGGTAGTACTTAACCCCGTTGTCGAAGTAGTCAATGATTCTCATGCGTTATTTCCTCACGTAACCAAGCCTGCGTTAAAAAAATCAATACACGTCAACTGGTACGGCACAGTGGTGTGGATAACAAGGAATCTGGTATTCACGCAGGAATTCACATACCAGCCTGCCGGTGTAACCGCTGGCACCATAAACTACTACTTGCTTGTCGGACATGGGTATTCTCCTGATTTGAGATATTGATACATAAATGGATTACTGGGTTACACAGAGACGCCGTGTTTGTCCTGATACCACTTGCTCAGCCAGCGCATCCCCTTCAGGTTGAGAACATTGTTTTCACCATCCTCGATCATCGAGGCACGGGCATCACGCATGATTTTTTCTATCAGGTACTCTTTGGTCAGGCCGTTGCCACCAAACAATTGCAGTGCTTCGCTGGCGACCTCGAAAGAAGTCCGGGTTGCAAAAGTCTTGGAGGTGACCGAACCCAACAGGTGAGGGCCGAATTCTCCGTAGTTGTAATTGAACACCCGATGCGTCAGGGCGCGAGAAGCTTCCACACGCTGCCACAGGTCGAATGTGCGGGCCTGCACTGTCTGGTGATTGATAATGGCGGTGCCACCCTGCTTGCGCTCGTGCACATAATCCAGGGCGAGATCGAAGGCCGAGCGGGCCACTCCGGTAAAAGTCGCCGCCATTTCCATATTGGCAAACGTCAGGGTCGCCATCATCTGGGGGATAGCCGCATCACCCGTGGCAATGGCGTATTTGGCCGGTACTCGCACCTCATCAAAGAACACTTCACCCTGGGGCAGAGGGCGCTGGCCGAGCTTGTCCAGTGGCTTGCCGCGGGACACACCCGGCAGATCCAAGGGAATAAGAATGCCAACGTGGTGCATACCCTGCTGCCCTTCCTTGTAAAAGCCATCACCATAATCACAGGGCAGATAGGCCATGGCCGTCTGCGCCAGTGGGGCGTAGGATACCCATGCGGCAGATTGGCCATTGATGACATATTCCTCACCGTCCCTACGCGCCAGCAAGTTGCCTTTACTCTGCTGGGTATTGGCGTGTACCTCGGTAGCGTCCATATCGACCACGTCACTGCCGCGCTCAGGCTGGGTGGCCAACCAACAGCCGGGCAAGTTGCCAAAACGCTCGATGATTTCCGAATCACCCGTTGTATGCGCGGTAAACGCAGGAATTGATGATGCCAGGGTAGCAATCGCCAGGCCCGAGTCGCCCCAGCCAAGCTCTTCGAAGATCAAAGGGAATACACGCGCTTTTTGCTCGTTGGTCATTTCCGCCAGGGCGCCCAGATCGAGGATGCCGGCGGCATTTATCTGGGCCATGTAATCGTGTAGGGGGGAACCCTCCGCAATGACCTCCGCGGGGGCCATCGCATCCAGTTTCTTGCCGATAGGACGCATAACTTCTTCCGCGAAGCGGTGAGTGGCGCCCTGGATGGCCTCCTCCTCTTCAGAGAGACCGGACTCCAGGCCGCGCAGGCCCAGACGTGGTAATTCAAGTTTGTCGAATGTAAACATGGCGAAACCTCAGGTTTTGTTACTTTTTGCTGCTAACGGCTACGAACAACTCTGCACGCAGCACCACTTGATGACGAGTGCATACTAATCCAGGATGCGCTCCTGCGCTTGTCGCAGATAGAAGACTGCTTGTCCCGGGTAAAAAACCCGGGACTGCCGGGTGAGGCATCTGCTTTTATGAATATACCCGCATTATTTATTTTGTTAGAGTTTCGACTTTAAACAATGGAGTAGAAAAATGGCACATAAGAATCAAGGGTTCCAACCGTTAGAAGTTGAAGCATGCGACACACGAACGGACGGTGTTTTCGTCAGAGGTTATCCGCAGACTCAAATCTGTGGCAATTTAACCTACACAGAAAGCTTTTTTTTGACGTGTAGAGGCAGGCTACCTGAACCGACTGAAACCAAAGTGCTGGATGCGGTGCTCAATGGCATGATTGGCTACACCTACTGGAGTGTCGCCCGCACCATTGTCAGCGCCAACCCCAAACCGTTTCCTGCGTTTATGGGGACTTTTTTGGCCGGTGGCGAATACACTATTTTCCCCCAGCACTGTGCGGAAGAAATTTTGCGTTGGGAAAAGATGATGGATGACGGCATGAGCATGGAAGAAGTCGCTACCCGGGTTGTCGCTGATTATGACGCCGGTAAAACGCGTATGCCCGGCGTTGGCCACCCACTGTTTACTGAAGTCGATCCACGATCTGAGGCCGTACGCAAGGTGGCCGAAGAGCACGGCTTTGTCGGCCAGAAAACGCTGCTGTACGAAGCCGTACATGAAAAATACATCGAGAACCCGAAACGTAAGAACCTCTGTATCAATATCGATGGTCGTTTTGCCTGCACCCTGCTGGAATTAGGGTTTGAGCCGCCGGAAACATCCATCATCGCCATGCTATCACTGGCCCCCGGTGTGATAGCGGATATCATGGAACAGATGCGACAAAAACCATCCCTGCAGCTGATGGTTGGTTTGCCCTATGAATACACCGGGGAAAAAGATCGTGATCTGCCCGAAGAATTCCGCGACAGAGATAAATAAAGGAAAAACCATGTTAGGGTGTTGGGGTCAGGTCTCCCAACAACCTGTGCCGGCTCGCTACCTGTAGGGCGCCGGACCCTGTTTATCCTTCTGAGCTAATGCGGTAATATCCATCACCTAGTTGAAGCAGGCTCACCCGAGGACACACAATGACCAGATTCCTATCCATTTTATTGCTGATTGCCAGCGCCGCCAGTGCCAATGCCGCCAACTGGCCCTGGCAGGATTCACCGGTGGAGCAAGCGGACTACTGCAAAGGCTTTGTCGCTAGTGGACTATCGTCTTCACAGTCAGCAGGTACGTCCAGAACAGCCCTGTGGCTGGCCTGGAATTACCTTCTCAGGTCAACGTCAGTGGGCAAAAGTTATGAGTCCGATGAGTTTCATGCGGGTCAGGCGCAATTCACCACGCTGCTCGATTCGGCGGATGTCACGTCCATACTGAGCGATACCGATGGCACCTGCGGCCTTGGCAGATCGGGGCGCCAGATCACAGGCTGGTAATCTCTATCGGCCGTACAGGGACTGGCGGTATAGGTTGGCACGGGCAAAAGAGGGCTATTTGATGCCAAGTTGCAGTTCGATTTTCGTGGAGCCACCCGTCTCCGGGAACACCACCCGGCGTTCGCCGGTGAGTTCATAGCCGGCCGCCTGTAGCGCCCGGGCAAAATCAACTCCGGCAGCGGCCAACTCCCCCGCGGGCCCCTCGTGCACCAGATAGGCGCACTTGAAAGACGCAGCCTGTCGAACCCTGTACTTGCCTCGCGCGGTGGGAGAGCCTCTGGTGGGAATAACCAGCTCAAAGCCGGGCTGCCCCCCCTCTACGGCATCTTCAGTGGAGATTACTTGTAGCGGCCCATCCGCACTGCCACCAGCCTTGACCAGATGGACCATCATGCGTAGCGCCAGAGGTCGCAGTTTGCTGTCCAGTTCAGTCAGCGGAATGTCGAGCGCGACATAAAACAGTCGCATTGCCGCAACGGTCTTGATCTGGATATCGGCCTGGGCGGCAGGTTCGTTCGCGCCCTCTTGTGCTGTCACCCCGGAACCGCCCGACGGGGCAACAGCGACTTTCCCACGCTTGCCCCGGGAGCCGTAACAGATACCGACAATACGCCGGGCCTCGTCTTTGGTTGCGGGCTCGGCATCCATGAATTCCAGCCACTGCCCGGCCCGGGCATTGGCGCCACCGACAAGAGTGGCATTAATAAAAGAACGTCGTGCAGCGACAGTATCACCCAATTTGAGTTGGCTGACCCCCAATAGCAGGTTCGCCCGGCCCACGTATTTATCCTGCAACTGGTCGGCGCAGGCGGCCAGCATAGTCTGGTGCATGGGCTGCCAGTCCCGCTGTTCCATTTGCAGCCGCGCCAGGTACAGGTAGAGCTCTATGTCATCACTGAGCTGTACCGCCTTCATCAGTGCCTGAGCTGCCTTATCCTTTTCCCGGGCCAGCAACCAGAAGCGGAACAGCTTGCGATAATTGTCGCCGCCGGCCTTCACCTTGCGTTGTGCCATCGCCTCTGCCAGTAGCTCTGCAGCACCATAGGGGTTCTTGTTAACCGCCTGCAAATCAGCGAGCAACAAAATATCGCGCTCACTGAAGGGCACGGATTTTTCCCAGGCCAGGGCCAGTTGATCAAGGGCCTGGCGCTTTTTGTTTTGCTGCAGATAAACCGACACCAGCAGATGCCAGTTGTCGGGGCGATCGGGCTCCAGCTCAAGCAAACGGGCCAACAGCTTTTCGCACTGGGCGTAGGCACCCGCGCGATAATAAAGCGCCAGTGCCTGTCGCATCTGCAGTGTGCTCAATGTCAGCCTCTTTTCTTCCATGTGGTCCAGGGTCGCGACCACGGCCACATACTTACTCATTTTATGGTAAGCCTGGGCCAGCAACAGGTAATCGCTGACTTCGGGCAGCAGATCGATACGCAGGGCGCGCTCCAGGGTTTGCGCCGCCCCCGGGTAGTCTTCACTCAGCAGATAAACCTGGGCCAGTTCACGTAACATCTCGCGATTGGCGATATCAGACAAGCCCTGAGCCGCCAGAGCCGTCTGATAATATTCAATAGCCTTGCCGTACTCGCGCGCCTCCACATAATGGCGCGCCAGATGGCGACCTGCGCTGGATTTCGCATAGGGCTGCTCGATTGAGCTGATCTGCTTTTCCAGTTCCTCGATGGAAAGCTCGGCGCCCTTGTCCAGTTCACCGTCCGGGGTAATCAATACCTTGCTGCGGTACTGGCCCCGTTGCTCCGCCAGCCCGGCCTGAGAGGAACACATGAGCAGCACACAAGCCACACCGAATACACGTGAGAAATGGCCACTCATCCGCTCAATCCACATTGGGAAGATTCTGCGGGTAGTTTTTCCACAGCACTTCTACTTTCTGGGTGAGTAGCACCTCCCCTTTAGTCTTGCTTGAGAAGCTGACCCGGTAGTACCAGTCCCCCACCGCAGCGACGACCTGTTCCTCGAATACGCCCCGGGGGCTGGCGTCGAGTACCCGTATATTGCGAGTTCTGCCCTGTGGCGTCACGGAGAACGCCACCAGCACCCAGCCGTCTATTTTGTTCTGCCAGGCCACTTCCGGCACATTGGGCCTGCGGGTATTGAAGGGGACAACCTCCACAAAGCCCTGGGCGTCGACGCCACCACCGGAGAAATTGACCCCCCCTTTCCCCAGGGGCGCGGACCAACTATTCCCCACCGCCCGGATATTGATGTCGCCAACGCCCAGGTCAAGGGCGGGTATTTCCAGCTCAGTGACTGGCTCGGGGGCCGGTGGAGTCACCTCCAGCGCTTCCATCACCGGTTCCTCGGTGGGCTCTGGCGGGGTGTCTTCTTCCTCCTGCGGCTCCTCTTCTTCGGGTTCCTGGTGGAAAATTTCCAAATTGGTGTGTATCGCTATCTGTACACCCTCTTCCACACCCCGCTCAATCAGGCTTTGCATAAACAGAAACACCGCTATGGTGATCATCAGGGCGCCAAGGAAAGCGGGGAAAAAACGCATCGATTAGTACCCGGAACCTAACACCGTGACCCGAATATTCGCATGCTCACTGCGCACTTTTATCTGCGGCGATGGCAATCTTTTCGACCCCGGCCAGACGCACCTGGTCCATCACCTCCACCAACCTGCCGGTGGCCGCCTCCTCATCTGACTGGATGATTACCGAACCTTCAGGCTTGTCCGCATGCAGGCGCGCGACAATCGCGCGCACCGAGCGTGGATCCACCGGGCGGCGGTCTATCCACACCTCACCCTCGGCCGTGATGGCAATAAAGATATTGGCATTTTCCTGTTGCGCGGCGGTCTGGGCCTGCGGCGTGCTCACCGTCACCCCGGACTCCTTGACAAAGGAGGCGGTGACGATGAAGAAGATCAACATAATGAACACGATGTCCAGCATGGGCGTCATGTCCAGTTCTGCTTCATCCTGGGCCGGCAGGTGGCGTCTTGCGCTCATGGGTGGCCCTCTGCCGGGGAGTCGTGCAGTGTCAGGTTGTCCATCAGGCGGCGGGTCTCGCGATCGGCCACGCTGCGCAGGCGCACAGTGAAGTAAAGCCCGGTCAGGGCCACTACCAGCCCGGCCATAGTGGGGATGGTAGCGCGGTAAACGCCCCGCGCCATGGCCTGGGCATCGTCATTACCGCTGGCCCCAATCACCTCGAATACGCCGATCATGCCCACTACGGTACCGAGCAAACCAAGCAGTGGACACAGGGCCACCAGCACATTAATCATCGGCAACAGGGCGTGCAGCTCCATGTTCACTTGTGACACGATGGCCTCGCGTATTTTTTTGGCCTTCCAGGAGCGGCAGTCATCCCGGGCATGCCACTGGGCCACTACCGCCCTGGCGCGGCGCGGCCAGGCAATGCGCACGAACCAGATACGTTCCAGGATCAGCAACCACAGCAACAGGCAGGTCGCAAAGATTACCCACAACACCGCCCCCCCCTGGTCGACGAAATCCTGGATAGCGTTACTTATCGCCAGCAAGAAAGCCATTATGCCTTTCCCTGTTGCTCGGCGGTGCGCACCAGCACGCCGGCACACTGCTCATCCAGTCGCTGGATCATCCCTCGCGACATGTACGCGATCGCTGCGTGGCTAAATAGCAAGGGTATGGCCACCATCAGCCCCAGCACCGTGGTCACCAGCGCCTGGGAGATACCCCCGGCCATCAGTTTTGGGTCGCTGGTACCAAACAGGCTGATAGCCTGAAAAGTCAGGATCATGCCGGTCACGGTTCCCAACAGGCCCAACAGCGGCGAAATGGCCGCCAGCAACTTAATGATCGCGTTACCGCGCTCCAGTGCAGGCATTTCAACCAGCACTGCCTCGTCCAGTTTCAACTGTAGTAACTCTTCTTCATCCAGAGCGATACCTTGTACTGCCAGCAGCACCCGGCCCAGGGGGTTGGAGGGGCGCGGCGCAGCCATGTCAGCCAGCTGGCTCTTGATGCGCAGGGAGACAACCCCCAGGTAGAGGCCGCGCCAGCAGGCCATCAACAGGCCCACCGCACCCAGTGCGATAATAATCAGGGCGATGATGCCACCCTGCTCGATGCGTTCACGCAAGCTGGGCGAGTAACTGAGCATACCCAGCAGGCTGCCCCGGGTGGGATCTACCGTAATGGGCGCGACGGTGCCGGCATGCGAGACAAAGTCCCGCGCGGCACTGCGGTAGCGGGCACCGGGCTGCCGCGAGAGTACCAGTAGTTCACCGGTTTCCGGTACGTAGCGCAGAAAGTCACCGTCTGCGTACGCGGAGAAAGCGCCCACGCGCAATACCGAGCGCTGCACCCCCTTGCCATCAGAGGTCACCACCGGCGCCTCAAACACGGTAACCTTGCCCGCTTCAGTCATCTCTTCCTGTAGTAGCAACCACAGTGTTTCGATTTCATCTATGGTGGGCTGAGTATCTGTGGCCGCCAGGGCGCGCAACTGTTCACCGCGTTCGGGAAACTGAGCGGTAATCATTGACTCCTGCAATACCGCGGAAAAATCACCGGCGAACTCCCGGAAGGTACTGGACAGGTCGCCCATGTCCTGCACCACAGTTTTCAGTTGCTGTTCCAGACGCGCGATTTCAGCCTTGTTGCCCTCGGTAACAGCAAACAGGGGCTGATTTTCTTTTTTCCTGCGATCAAAGTCCTGCCTGGCTTTTGACAGCAGTGCCTGCTGCTGCTTCTTGTCCCGCAGAAACTGCTGCTCGCGCTGTTTATTGCGCGCGCGCTGTTCCCTGTGCTGTTCGCGTACGGAGGCCAGCAACTGGTCCAGGTCGGTAATCTGTTGCTCTGGCGCCGCAGTCTGAGCATGGCTCCACAGGGGCAGGGTCATGCATACGGATAACAACAGGGTCATCACCTGTCTCATGAGTCACCCCCAGGCACCCTCATGGGCAGTTGCAAGAGCCTTGGAGCCACCAGATTTTTTGCAACCCGCAAGGCCTGGGCCAGACCCCGGTTGTAATCAGCATCGAGGGTTATCCAGCTATCCTCTTTGGCATCCCAGTAACCGCTGGTTTCACCGTCCAGACTGTGAAAATATAACGCCGCCCTGCCCACGCGCAGATATTCAACCGACAAATCTTCTCCAGCAAATTGCAGTGGCCCGCGCCAGGCCTCTATCTTGCCACCGTAGTCCTGCTCCAGTTGATAGGCTTCCAGCAACAAACGAAATTTCGCGGATACAGACAGGTCCGGTTGGTTCAGGCGTTGTTTTAGTTGCAGTACCGAACTGATACGCTGCTCATGGTGAAACGGCAGATCCAGCACCACGAATTTCTCCAGTGCGTCAGCCATACTGCGCATCAGCGGCACAATGCGCTGCCGGGTAACCCTGGCCTGGGCTATCTGTTCCTGCAAGCCCACGATCTGCAACTGTTGCGCCCGATCCAGTTCCTCCAGTTCCCGTGTGTATGCCGCCTGGTATTCAGTGCCGTCCTGCAGTTTGCGATACTCCTCCAGCATGCCCTGGGTTGCCTGCGCCGACTCATCGATTCTCTGCTGGGACGCGACGGCATCGCGATTGGTTTTGGCTACCACGTCCAGGCTGTCCACAACCTCAGCCGCATGGATTTCGGGTACGACCAGCAGTGTCACGACGGTGGCGACAATACCTTGAAGCATTTTGCAGTTCGGCCAATACATAGACAAAAAGCCCTCTTTATTTTTACTATAGGCGATGATCAGAATAACAGGAAGTATTCCTGGTTGGCAGCTATGGTGACCCGGGTAGCCGGCTTATTTTCCCGACACCCTGGTATGCAGTAACGCGGCCCAGGAATTGAACATGGTTTGCACAGCGACCGGCGTCGTACGCGACATCGCCACCGAAACCATGGTTCGGCTGTCGCGTATCACCGCCAGCAGTTCGCCGCCGGCCTGATTGTAGAGCCGAAATTCCATGGAGACTTTAACCACGTCCTGTGAAGAGGCCATAGACTGAAGGCCGCCTCCGACGGTAGTCGCCGTCGGCCTGCCGGGAGCTATCCCGGTCATCCGGGCGGCAATGCGCAAGGTATTGTCACCACTGGAGGCTCGCTGGTAGCCACTGAAAGAGCGGTCCATGGCCCGGGCCCAAACCTGCTGCAATGCCACCTCACGGTCGGGCGTCATCTGCCAGTCGCGGCGCAGTGTGCCGGCAACGGGAGTGCGGCTTATATCGATATTCCCCAACTCGAGCACCTCAATATTGACTGTGCGGTATGTGGACAGCCTGGCGTCAGGGCGCGCGTAGGCCGCAGCGAAACCCGAGGAACTCACCGGGTGCAAGCCCTCCGCGGCGAACTCGGCGGCGGGCTGCTGTTGCACCACCGGCGCCTGGGCGCAGGCTGTTGCTACTAGCAGAAGAATCAGGGCCAGCAAGGGTTTGAGTGGCGCTAACATGGCGTATCTCCTTATCATTATCATTATCATTATCATTATCATTATCAGTGACACCCGTTTCAAGTGTCTGTGTATAGCGCACTGTGCGCACCGCTATATCGGGTGCGAAAAAAATGGCCATCGTTGCTACGCGATGGCCATTGCTTGTTAGTCACCTATGGCTAGTGCCGCTGACTTGCCCGGTTCAGCTCAGTCACCGGCATGCTCAGCCTTGGACCTCACCAGGAATACCGCCAGTGCCGGCATCAGGATCAGGGCGCCGAACATGTTCCAGATGAACATGAAGGTCAGCAGAATACCCATATCCGCCTGGAACTTGATCGGCGATGCCGCCCAGGT
>Ga0164315_10000095_pt1 | contig 47745 bp, 61 predicted proteins | sample GuaBasSedimGuay6_FD_113737 | JGI IMG/M metagenome (GOLD analysis project Ga0164315, IMG submission 113737) | Subseafloor sediment microbial communities from Guaymas Basin, Gulf of California, Mexico - Guay6, Core 4569-2, 0-3 cm | ecosystem: Environmental > Aquatic > Marine > Hydrothermal vents... | reverse complement strand
TGCAATCAAGCCAAGCTAAATAAGTTGCCTCTATTGGTGTGATTTTTATATATTGTGGATATTTATCGCATAAATTTTTCAAAGATATATAGTTTTGCCATAAGTGAATTTTGAGCTCTTCTAACCAAATGTCACTATATTTATAAGCCGTTTCAAATGCTACACAGGACAATATACTACCTTGTGGAAAATGAATTTTATTATAAACTTCCATAAATTTATTTTTTATTTTTTTATTTTGTATCGCAACCGTGCTTGTGGATAGACCAGCTAAGTTGAAACTCTTGCCCACTCCAAAAGCCGATACTGTTATATCTTTTGCCCTGTCATCTATACTAGAAAATACCGTATGCTTGTGTGGAGTATAAACCAGATCACAATGTATCTCATCGCTAAATACTATTATGTTGTTTTTTATACAAACATCAAGCAACTGCTCTAACTCGTCTTTGTGCCACGACCTTCCTACTGGGTTGTGCGGATTGCAAAGTATCAATAGTTTTGTTTTTTTGTTTATTTGTGATTTTAGGTTTTTTATATCCATAATCCAACTGCCATCATCTTTTTCTATCAAAGGATTTTCTAATATATCTCTTTTGTATCTTTTTATTGATTTGAAAAACTGCGGATACACAGGAGTTTGCACTATGATATTATCACCAATATCGCTAAATGCCTCTATAGCTATGCCGATACTAGCTACCACACTGGGACTATATAACATATCGGCTGTATCAAATTTAGCACCGTATCGCCTATCAAGCCAAGATATTTGAGCTTGATACATACTTTGTGGTATGCTTTCATATCCTAATACTGGGTGCTTTAATCTTTCCTTGATAGCATCTAAGACAAACATAGGTGTATCTATATCCATATCAGCTACCCACATAGGTGTTATATCGTTTGTGCCAAATAGTTTATCTCTTTTTGTGTATTTTTCACTATTTGAGTTTTGTCTGTCTGTTGATGTATCAAAATTAAACATTTTATTTTTTCCTCCAAACGGTAACTTGCGATACAGTATGCTGATACTTTCTGTTTGTCTCTTTTATGACAAATGGCAAATCTTGTATATGAAGCAACTCAAACTTTTTTTCAAGTATATTTTTCATAGTATCTATCGTATATATATCTTTACCACTTTCGTCTTTGTAGCCACCTAACCACAACTCTTTTTTTGTAGATGATATTTGCCAAGTATATGGCGAAGTGATTATAAGCACTCCATTTTTATTTAGTCGTTGGTCTATGTTTTCCAAAAAATCCCTAGGAGCATAAAGTCTATCTATCAAGTTTATAGCGAGTATCAAGTCATAGTTTGTAAATCGTTGTTTCAAATTACAAGCATCGCCTTGCCAAAACTGGACTTTATCTTTGAGTTTTTCATATCCTAACTGCTCCAGTGTTATCTCTTTTTTTGTTTTTAATTCCCCTTCAGTTGTGTTATAGTAGCTTATAATTCCGTCATTTTTCAAATTTGAGCCAACTTTTATAAATCGAGCAGAAAAATCAACCCCAACAACTTGGTCAAATATCTTTGCCAACTCAAACGAAGCTCTACCTGTAGCACAACCCAGATCTAGTGCTTTGCTTGTATTTGTAGCATATTGTTTGGCTATTTTTGTGCAACTTATAGCAAAATTTTCCACTCCAAAATATGTTTGCCCGTATTGAAATTCACAATACTGATGAACTAAACTATCACTTTCGTATATGTTGTCTTGCCTTGTCATAGTTTTTTTGTCTTGGACAATATATCTAAATCCGCTATGCTGATAAAAATGCTCTCGAAAAGCATATCGTGAAGTAGTAGATATTAAGTTGCCACTACTTGCCCACGATGAGCCGTTCATAATATAATGCTTGCCATCAAATGTAGGAGTAGAAAAATCATCATAAGCCTTGTGTGGTTTGAAACCATCAAAGCCAAATATAGCAGTACTTGACCACTGCCATACATTGCCTACTACATCATAAATGCCATCAAAACTATGACGGTCTATATCGCATGAGCTATAAGAAGTTAAGTTTTGATTTGCTTTTGTGCTATCAAAGTGGGGTATATTTTTCAAGCTCACACTTTGACATATAGCTTTGTGTTGAGCTTCGCTTGGCAAACTGTAGTTTAGTTTGTCTTTATGGCTTTTATAGACACAAAAAGCCTTTGCTTCTAAGGCATTGACATCTACTGGAAAATTCCACGGCATATCTATGACAGCACCCAAAGCCCTGTATTTGTATGTGTCTTTGTGCTTGATCCAAAAAGCAGGGTGAGTGGCATTTGTCTTTTTGAGATAGTTCAAACCATCTTCGCACCAATACTTTTTTGTAACATAACCATCGTTTTGCATAAACTCCAAAAACTCTTTGTTGCAAACTAGATATTTAGCTACTTTGAAATCATCCACCACCTCTTGAAAGTCGCCATATTCATTGTCCCAACTATATAGATGGTGTGCATCATCTATCCCTAACTTTATATTTTGTTTTTTTATATCTACAAGGCTATTTGTGATAATTTTGTGCGATGTTTCACATATATTAAATTCAGGCATATCTTTGATATATTTTATAGGTAGCTGCCTATGAAGCACAGACGATGTCTCTATATGTATCCTCTCATGTTCTATACCCATAAGCACTATCCACATATCGCTATTTGGGGTGATAGGCAAGCTAAAGTTGATATTGTCTATAAGCTTGCACACAAACTCTCGCACTTTTTGTCTATACTCTCGCACATCATTAACACTAGGCCATATATAGTTAGCTTTGTTTGTATCATCCCATGTCATCTCATCTACACCTACAGCGAAAATCGACTCAAAATCTGGATTTATCCTTTGGTGTATGATGCTCATATTTATAAGTTTGTTTACAAAAAAAGTAGCAGTATGTCCATAATAAAATATCATAGGGTGCCTTGTTCGCTCAGACTGGATATAAAACACTTCATCATCTACAAACATATCAAACAAACTTTCATATATATCAAAAGTATTTATAAAATACTCTTTTATCTCTTGTCGTTTTTTATTTTTATCATTGCCACTTAAAGATATTGTATTTAGGCTATATGGTTTCACTTTTGTCCTTGTTGTATGGTATGTTGTATTTATCATTATGCTCATTTATTTCATTGTCATTTATAAAATACTTATCGCAAAATTTATCAAAACTATTTTCAATATGTTTAAAATTTATTTCCTCTATAGTTAGCATATTGTGACCATAACCTATAAACTCTTTAAAGTGCTTATTTACAAAACATAGTTTGTCTATAGTTTTGTAGTCAAGTTCTTTGTATTTAGCTATATGCAATATCTTGCTTTGGTATGGATTTGCTTTTAGCTCTATAACTCCTATGCCAAACGACTGATGAAGTCTGTTTATCTCATCTTTTAGGTTGTCGTCTATCTCAAATACTACAAGATAACCATAGTTTGCCCAGCTTGAATTTGATACTGCTTGGAAGTAGCACTTTTTTAGCTCGTGGTCGTTTCTTATCTCCTTTTTTAGCTCATATGAATATAGTTTGATAGTGTCTAATATATTTAGATTTTTCATGAAAGACTTGGTCGTGTCTGTCTTGAGTTTCAAAAATTCCACTCCTACCATATCTGGGTGTATCCATTTTTGATGCTCATCTTTGCTATTTTTTGATATTTCATGCAAGATTGTCTTGCTGTAAATATTTTTGTTTTTTAGCCAACTACTCAAAAGTTTATGTAGGTCTCGCTCATGATATGTTTGTTTTGTCTCTTTTGTTTTTGGTGTTTGTTTGGTTTGTGTTTCTGTCATATTAATTTCTTGTTCATGTTTAGTAAGATAATACAGATAATAGTTGCCATCGGCTTTGACTCTTTTGACTCTTTCATCGTTGTCTCGTATAAAATAAAACAACAATGCGACTACTGAATTTTTAGGTGTTTTACCTTTGTTAAATTTACTATAACCTTTCTCTAAAATATTTTGATATATTTCATCGGCTGTTGATAATCTTTTCATATCATCAAGACTTTTGAGTATCGCTTCTTTTATAGTTATCTTTTATCCTTTTTGTGATTATATCAAAATATTTTTAAATGTGTGACAATATAGTTTTGATACTTTTACGATGGTAGTTTTAGTGATATTTTTAGCCTTGTCAAATTTAGTAGCTTATTTGTATGGCTGCACATAGATGCCGTGTTTGAAGTTTATTAGGATACAATCAAATCAAAAAAGAGCAAAATATTAAAAAACCAACAAATAGGTCTATATTGAGACAACAACTTGGCAAGGAGTATTTTATACTCAAAAGAAAGCTATATTGGCTATATAGTGATATATCTTGGGCAAAACAAAGCGACAAAACTTTCGATGGTTTTAGTATCAAAAAACACAAATCAGTGATAAAGAGAAAGTTAAAAGATATAGATATGTATCTACAAGAAAACAAAAGAACAAATCTACAACTTGCTATAAATCATATAAATAATATAGTTGTAAAACAAGATGAGATATTTTCTTTTTGGAAACTTGTAGGTCGCCCTACGAAAAAGAAAGGTTATATTGATGGACTCTCTTTAAATCAAGGCAAAATAGAAAAAGATATAGGTGGTGGACTTTGTCAGCTTGGCAATTTGTTATTTTGGATATTTGCTCACAGTCCTCTATCTATCATCCAAAGATTTAGACATAGTTTTGATGTATTTCCAGATACAAATAGAGATGTTCCATTTGGTGCATACACTATCATACAACTATATTGATTTTCAAGTAAAAAACAACACTAAAGATAGTTTTGTATTGAAGTTGTGGTTAGATGAAAAGTATCTTCACGGTGAACTTTTTTGCTCTAAACAGCTTGGAGAAATTTATGAGATACAAGAGAGAAATCATAGTATCAAACAGCAATTTTGGGGTGCATATACAAGACACAATGAGATATATAAAATCACAAAAGATAAATACGGACGAACTACAGAAAAGTTTCTATTTCAAAACAATGCCATTATGATGTATAATCCACTTTTGAAGTAGTAATATTATATTGTCACATATTTTAAAAGTGCCAATGTGCTTTATTTTATCTTTTTTAGATACAATGCACATAAAAGGATAAAAATTGACAGATACAAAATTTGAAGACCTGCAGTTAGATGAAAATGTCTTAAAGGCAGTTCAAACAGCTGGCTACGACAGTCCATCGCCAATACAAGAGCAGATGATACCATATATGCTAAAAGGTGGCGATGTATTAGGACAAGCACAGACAGGCACTGGCAAGACGGCAGCATTTGCTTTGCCTATACTCTCTACACTCAATACCAAAAAGAAAAAACCACAAGTGTTGGTGCTCGCCCCAACCAGAGAGCTTGCTATACAAGTAGCACAGGCTTTTCAAGGATATGCAAAATTTTTGAAAAACTTCCACATATTGCCAATATACGGCGGACAAGATTATGGTATCCAGCTACGAGGCCTAAAAAGAAATCCACAAGTCATCGTAGGAACTCCAGGGCGAGTAATGGATCATATCAAAAAGGGCACATTGGTTATAGATGAGATTAGCACCATGGTTTTAGACGAAGCTGACGAGATGTTAAATATGGGTTTTATTGACGATGTAGAGTGGATACTCAAACACACTCCAGACGATAGACAAATAGCTTTGTTTAGTGCCACTATGCCAACCGCTATCAAAAAAATAAGCCAAAGATACCTAAAAGACCCACAGCATATCATCATCAAGATGAAAACAGCCACAGCCGATACCATAAACCAGCGGTTTTGGATGGTGAGCGGACTACACAAGATAGATGCCTTGACGAGAATACTCGAAGCAGAACAATACGATGGAGTTCTCATATTTGTGCGAACTAAATCTATGACGACACAGTTAGCTGAAAATTTAAGCGCTAGAGGTTTGGCTGCATCAGCTTTAAATGGCGATATGAACCAAGCCCAAAGAGAAAAGATGGTAAATCAACTCAAAAAAGGCAAGATAGATATACTTATAGGCACCGATATAGTTGCACGCGGGTTAGATATAGAGAGGATTACTCATGTCATAAACTACGACATACCCTATGATACTGAGAGTTATATACATAGAATTGGCAGGACAGGACGAGCAGGAAAAACTGGCGAGGCTATACTCTTTGTTGCTCCTCGTGAGAGAAACTTGCTTCGATCTATCGAAAAGGCTACCAAAAAGCCGATAGAACGAATGAGCTTGCCATCTGTCAAAGATATCAACGATAGTAGAGTAGTGAGATTTAAGCAACAAATAACAGACACTTTAAATCAAAATGCTTTAGAAAGCTACAACGACATAGTGCAAAGCTACCAAGACGAGTTTAATATACCAGCTATCGAGATAGCAGGGGCACTAGCAAAGATAGCTCGAGGTGGCGATCCACTAGAGCTTAAAGATGTCAAAGAACAAAAAGTAGACTACAACAACAGCGGCGATATACTTGCTACTATCAAAGATGGTTTCAAACGATACCGTTTATCAGTTGGGTCAAAAGATGGCGTAAAAACTGGCAACATAGTAGGAGCCTTGGTAAATGAAGGTAAACTTGACGGAGACGAAATATCTAAAATTGAGATATACGACATATTTAGTACGGTTGATTTACCAGATGATTTAGTAGATAGTAGAGTAGCAGAACTCTCAAGTATCCGAATAAATGGAAGAAAACTTGGACTGCAAGAACCAAATGAAAGCGAGATGAAAGCAAAAGCAAGATCAAAAAGACGTTCCAAAGATGAAAAAAGTGGCAGTAGGCGAGGACGACACGATAGTGGCGGCGGTAGAAATAGAAGAAGCAGAAACAACAGACAAAGATAATATATGTTTATAAAAATTTGTGGTATCACAAATTATAAAGATGCTATAGATAGTATAAGTTGTGGGGCAGATGCCTTGGGGTTTGTGTTTTATGACAAAAGTCCTAGATATATAATTCCTACAGAAGTGCGAGCTATTATAGCACAGCTTCCGCCATTTGTGAAAAGTTTTGGTCTTTTTGTCAATCATTCACCACAAGAGATAAACGATATCACAAAAATATCTGGTATAGATATAGCACAGCTTCATTTTAGTTGTGATGATAGGTTTAAAAATAGTCTTAAAGTCAAATATATAGAGGTTATAAGAGCTAAATCTCCTGTTGATATAGAGATAGACAAAGATAAATTTTATATAGTAGATAGTTTTGTGGATGAATATGGCGGTCAAGGCAAACGACTCAAACTTAAGTGGTTTGAAAATCAAGACAACTCTAAAATTATTTTGGCAGGTGGGCTAACTGCCGACAACTTATATCAACTTAAAAATTATAGTTTTTGTGGTGTAGATGTCAGTAGTGGTGTAGAACAAATTATAGGACGGAAAGACCCTCAAAAACTAAAACATTTTTGTGACAATGCTCGTGCAATATCAAGATAAACTTCAAAAACTCCTCACCACCACCCCCATGCCTATGGATAGGTTTTTGGAATTTTTATGCAAAAGTGAGACTACATTTTGCGATACTTCGCTTGAGTTGGAACTTCTTATAGATAGTGGATTTGCTCTTGATATTTTAGATGATATGGTCTATTATAGACCAACTATCACCGACATAGCAGACCAACAATTTTGTATAGTAGATATAGAGTGTAGCGACAGTATCAAAAACGGTGGGCAAATCATAGAAATAGGTGTTATTAAATACAAAAATAGCAAGACAATAGATCATTTTGAAAGTTTGGTGTATTGTAGTAGTGTGTCTACACATATCCATCGTATCACAGGCATAGATACAGATATGTTATATACAGCACCACCACTATCACAAGTATTAAAACAGTTTGTAGAGTTTTTGGGTGATGCTGTGTTTGTAGCACACGATGTGAAGTTTGACTATAAGTTTATAAACCATAGTTTAGCAAAAGAGGGTTTGCAAACGATAGCAAATACAACACTTTGCACCATAGACCTGTCAAAACGGATTATAAACACTGAAAAATATGGTTTAAGGCATCTTAAAGATTTTTTAGGTATCAATATATCCGACCACCACAGAGCTTGTAGCGATGCTTCAAGTGCCAAAGATATATTTGAAATTTGTTTAAAGTTTTTGCCACAAAATATCAAAACCGTATCACAACTCATAGAGTTTAGCAAAAGTAGCGATATAAAAAACAGTTTATCACATAAGTAATATTTACTAAAAAGTCATAAAATTGTCTGGCATAGGTGGCATATGTCCAGCTTGTACACTTTTGTTTCGCAAACTATTGATGCTATCCTTTATGGGTATATCTTCAGGGCAAACCATATCGCAGTTGCCACACAAAGTGCAGTCGTATATGCCATCGTTTTGTATAGCTTCAAGCCGTGAATTTTTTTCTATCTCTTTTTTGTCATTTATATATCTCAAAGCTCTCACATATACAAAAGGTGCAATAAAGTTAGGGTTTATAGTATATACAGGGCAACTACTTTGACAACTACTACACAATATACAGTTGCTTAAGATATCTATTGTTTTTTCATCTTGCGTGGTGATAGTTTCATCGCTTTTTTTTATAAGATAACTTTTGATTTTTTTTAGTATATTTTTTTGTGTAGGTTGGACTACCAAATCTCTATATATTCTTTTGTTTGCCAACGGCTCTATTTTGTCGCCATCTTTTATGGTTGTGTTGCAAGCTAACTTTTCAATACCATTTACAACAACAGCACAACATCCACAAACTCCACTTTTGCATGCGCTATTGTATGTCAAGCTTTGGTTTATGTTTTGTTTGATATATTTCAAAGCACCCAAGACGGTGGTTGGTTTGGCTATGATGTTGTATTTTTTTTCTATTACTTCGATATTCACTTGTCGCTTCTTATGTGTGAGCCTGCGGTGTCTTTACGATTTAGTGCCGATACTGCAAGCTTGTGCGCTATCAATAGCGAGTTGCCAAGCTGTAAGAACTGAACTATCGTGTTGTTAAATCCTCTGTGCTTGTCTTCGATAGATGTGTTGTCATAATCTTTTTGAAGTTTGTTTATGTTTTTTATAGCTTTCAAAACTCCTTGCTCGTCTCGCACTATGCCTATGTTTTGGTTTAGAATTTCGCTTAATTTGTCTTTGATATCATAGAAGTTTGTAGTTGGTTTCTTTTCAAATATTTTATCTATTTTTATTTTATTGTGTTGCAATTTATCGTTTTTTATTGACAATACTTTGTCTTGATTTGTAGCACAAAGTTTGCCTACAGTTTTGCCAAATACAACACACTCCAGCAAAGAATTACCACCTAATCTATTTGCCCCGTGTATATTTGTATCGCTACACTCACCTATAGCATATAGATTTTTGATAGCAGTTTTGCCTTGTGTATCGACTGAAACTCCACCCATACTATAGTGTGCTGATGGTTCTATTTGTAGTAGTTGGCTTTCCAATTTAACACCAGCAAATCTCAAAGCCAATTCCCTCTCTTGTGGCATAGTCTCTTGTATAGTCTTTGATTCTATATGTCGCATATCTAAATACACTTTTTGTCCTGTTTGTATCTGTTCGTATATAGCTTTTGATACTTCATCTCGTGGTTTTAGTTCATCTACAAATCTTTTGCCAGCACTATTTACCAAATGCCCACCTTGTGCTCTAGCACTTTCGCTTATAAGTATGTGTGAGCTACTCATAGATGTAGGATGAAACTGAACAAGCTCCATATTTGAAAGTTTTAAGTTATTTTTCAAAGCAACTGCCACACCATCACCAGTAGTATCAACACTATTTGTTGTATTTTTTGCATATATACCAGCATATCCGCCAGTAGATAGCACAATATTGGTAGCATACAATTGAATAACTTGTGAAGTTTTGATATCAAGCAGCACGACACCTTTTGCTGTGTTGTTTTCTATAATAATATCAAGCAAAAAATAAAACTCAAAAAACTCAACACCCATTTTGATAGCTTGATCAAAAAGTGTTTGAACTATCTTCAAGCCTGTGTAGTCGCTGCTATAATATGTCCTGCTACTTTGTGAGCCACCCAGTTTTCTCGTAGCAAACCCACCGTCATCCAATTTGCTAAATGGCACTCCTATATCATCGAGCCACCTTATAGCACGGTCGCTATTTTCGCACATATAGCTTATGGCTTTTTTGTCGTATATATCGTGAGATGATTTTATAGTATCTTTGATAAATATATCTGTGTCATTTTTATTTGTAGTAGCATTTATACCGCCTTGAGCTTGTGTGCTTTGGCTTGAAGTTGTTTTATTTTTAGATATTATAGCCACTTTTTTACCATACGATGAGGCTTTTATGCTTGCGGTTAAACCAGCTATGCCACTACCTACAACTATAGTATCAAATATATTAGACATTTGGTATTTGAAATGATTTTGCCCTGCCGCCTATCAAGTGTCGTGTAAGGTCAAGCATACCGTCTTTTAAATAGGCACTTTTGATGCCTATGCTGTTTAGATAAGCTACAGCTATGATACTTCTATCGGATTTTGGACAGCCACATACTATAAGTTTATCTTTGGGAAGTAGCTCCAAGTTGTCTGGTAGCTTGTGAAGTGGGATTTTCAGTCCAAAACTCATAGCCCATATATCTGTCTCAAACTTTGCTCTTATATCTACGAATACAGCCCCACTATTTTTCATAAGTTCCAAAAACTCTTCAGTTTTTAGCATAAGTTCCGGCATTTTATTTGGTTGTAGTTGTTTTATAAAATCTTCCATATTAGCTCCTATACTGCGAGTTTATCTTGACATATTCAATACCCAAATCACAGCCAAAGGCAGTGTATTTGCCATCTCCTATACCAATATCACACGATATTTTGAAGTTTGTTGTAGCGAATATATTTGATGCTTGTAGTTCTATGTTGTTATCAAAATGTATCTGCCCTTTGTCATATACAGTTATGGTTGTTTGTTTGTTGTTTATAACTCCTACAAACGATATGCTCAAACTATTTTCAAATACTTCGCACCCGCTTGCCCCTATAGTTGAAGCAATTCTGCCCCAGTTTGGGTCACCGCCAAACAAAGCTGTCTTGACTAACAAGGAGTTTGATAGTTTTTTGGCTATGATTTTAGCTTGATTGTCATCTTTGGCTCCTATTACTTCAAATACCACATATTTTGTAGCACCTTCACCGTCGCTTATCATTGACAAAGCTATATCTTGCATAACTAACTTTAATACCTCTTTAAACGCATCTTGGTTATAAACTCCACTTTTGTTATTTGCGAGCAACATCACAGTGTCATTTGTAGATGTGTCGCCATCTACTGATATGGTATCAAATGTAGTGTTATTAGCATAATATAATAACTTTTTCATATGGGATTTTGGCACTTTTGCATCGGTGCAAATAAAACATAGCATAGTAGCCATATTTGGGTCTATCATACCAGCACCTTTTGCTATTGCTCCAATTTTAAAAGTTTTACCATCGTTTAACTTCACTTCATATAAAGTAGTTTTAGAGTATTTGTCAGTTGTGAGTATAGCCTTGGCCGCCTTATCGCCATTTTTAGCACATAGGTTTATATCGTCAAGACTTTTTAAGATATTTGATACAGGAAGTTGAACCCCTATGACACCAGTGCTACTAAATATAGGATTTTTAATATTTGGGTAGCTTGTTTGGAGTTGCTTATTTATTTGTTTTATATTATCTAACCCCGTTTGTCCTGTCATGGCATTTGCATTTTGTGAGTTTATGAGCACAAAATTTGTTTGAAAATCTTTAGGATAAGTTTGATAATGTACCAACGCAGCAGCTTGAAAACTATTTGTTGTAAATATAGCCTCTACTTCACACATAGTATCACTATATACAAATGCGACATCCGACCAGTTTTTTGGTTTGGTTGGAGATATATTTGCCGATAAACCATCAGCAAAAAATCCATTGATAGAGGCTATATCACCCTTTATTGGAGTGATTGTGAACATAGCGCTGTTATGTATTTTTTTTCATAGTTCTTAGCTCTTTAGCCGAAATTTTCATCTTCTTAGTTGTGCCATCTTCGAGTGTTACTCGCACAGTTCTCAAATTTGGTAGAAATTTTCTTTTAGTTTTGTTGTTTGCATGACTTACATTGTTGCCTGCCATAGGTCCTTTGCCTGATATTTCACATACTCTTGACATAATTTTTCCTTTTTTTGATTATAATATCGTTTGAAGCTTAAACTATCTACCAAGCAACAATATTTGACAAAAACTGTTATTTAGAAGCTTATGATAACAGTTGTGTATTTGTTGATTTTGCTTTTTATATCTATTTCAAAATCACAAATATCCATAATCGTTTTCACGATTGATAATCCCAAGCCATATCCCTCTTGTTTTTTATTGTTGTCTGCTTTGTAATACTGTTCAAAAACAAATGGTAAATCTTTTTTGTTTATGCCTTCACTATAATTTTTGATAGTCAAGGTATTTAATTTTAAAGCAATTTCAATTTTTGTATTTGTATACGAATATTTTATCGTATTGTCAATCAAATTGTTGATAGCAATTTTGAGTAATTATAGTCAGAATTTATTGTGACTGGTTTATATTAATAAGCGACAAAATTATACTTCGTGTTTTAGATAGTTTTTGTTTCTCTAAGAAAATTTCAGTTACCAATTCGTCTAAATAAAACTCTTTAAATGATTTTTTTATCTCATTTTTATCAAAAGAATATAGAAATAGAAGATTATCAATACTTTTTTGCAAGGTTTTTGTTTCAATTAAAGCTTGATTTAATATCTTTTCATATTCATTATGTTTTCTTTTTTTTCTAAGACCCACTTCTATCTCACCTCTTATAATCGTAAGTGGAGTTATTAGCTCATGAGAGACATTTTGACTAAACCTTTTTATATTTTTAAATCCACTTTCCAACCTTGAAAGCATATTGTTAAATGTTATGATTAAATTATCAATTTCATCGTCACTATTTATTCTGTCTATTCTTTTTGATAAATCTTTAGCCTCAATATCTTGCACATTTTTTACTATTTTAGCAACTGGTTTTAAGGCATTCTTGATAAATAATATGCCAGCAATTAAAGATAAAAAAAGTATGATAGGATTTAAAACAATAAGTGTAAGTTTTAATCTTTTTATAGTTTCATTGCCGGTTTCAAATTTAGTAGAGGCCTGCACTATATATTTATAATCGTTTGTTTTTTCGAGCAAAAAAACGACAACTCTTAGGTTATCAGTGGTATCATAAAACAAAGTTTGATTTTCAATAATTTTATCATAAAGCTCTTTTTTTATAGGCAATATATTTTGTTTTAAATTCGGTGATTTTGTTATAATAGATATTTTTTTTGTCCTATTTTTAAAATAAGCGCATAAAATGGTTTGATTATAAATTTATCACCTTCGTCTATCGTGTAGTAGCCGTTCTTGTTTTTTTCTCTTTAAAGTCATCTTTTACATCAAGAACCACAGCATTTAATTTTGTGTCAATCTTTTCTATATAACTTTTTTGAAATAAATATATAAGACTATAGCTAAAGCCAAACAAAATTGAGATGATAAGTATCAAATACCAAAACAAAAGTTTTGTTTAGATATTTTTAGATATTTTTGTCGCTAATTTTATATCCAACTCCTCGTATAGTATGTATCAATTTTAAATCAAAAATTTTATCTATTTTTGTTCGCAGTCGATAAATATATACATTTACAATATTGTTCGCTGTTATTTCGTCTATATTCCATATGTTATCATTTATCATCTGTACACTCAAAACTTTGTTTTTGTTGCGCATCATAAACTCAAGCAAAGAATACTCTTTTGATGTAAGCTCTATCTTGATATCTGCTCGCTTGGCTTCTAATGTATCACAATCTAATTCTAAGTCTGCTATTTTTAATCTGTTTGTGAGTGATTTATTGATTCGTAGTTGAACTTTTATTCGCGCTAAAAGTTCATCAAATGAAAATGGTTTTGTAAGATAATCATTTGCTCCTTCGTTTAATCCTTCAACTTTGTTTTCAATACTATTTTTTGCGGTTAGCATGATTATAGGTGTGTCTATGTTTTTTTGACGAATTATTTTGCATAGCTCTATGCCATTGAGCTTTGGTAGCATAATATCCAAGATAATCAAATCGTATCTATTTGTTTGCACTAAATATATGGCTTCTTCTGCATTGTTTGAAATATCTACACTATAAAACTCCTCTTGTAAACCTTTTTTTAAAAATAAAGCTATCTTTTTGTCATCTTCAACTATAAATATTTTCAATTTGTTATACTCAAATCTTTATGAACCAATATTCTTTTATATGGCACATCCAGCAAATCGTTTATCATCAAAGAAGTAGAATACACGCCGCTATTTAAGCAGCTATTTGACACTACTGTAGCTGACAAAATATTGCTTTTTGTGTTTTCTTTGGAAATTATATGAGAAAAATTATTATCTTGTATAACATAACTTCGTTCATAAGAAGCTGAAGTTGTCAAAGCTTCATCCATAATCTCCACATAAGTTAAATTTTGTTTTTTTTCAAACGGATTTTTTATACCAATTTTAAACTTGTCGCCATTTTCTTTTTTTCCAATCGCAAAAATATCTCCGCCAAAATTTATCAAAGCTGATTTGATTTTATGTTTTTTTATAATTTTCACAACCTTGTCAACTGCATATTCTTTGACCACACCACCAAAATCAATTTTAGTGAAAACATTTGAAAAATAAATTTTATTTTTCTTTATTTCAAAATTTTCACATCCTACATATTTTAACAAACGATCTTTTTCTTGAGAAAACTTTTTTATGTTGTTTGATAAATAAATATCTTTTATAGTAGCTAAAGTGATATCAAAAATATAATCTGTAGATATATAATATCTTTTAGATTTTTTTAATAACTCTTTTGTTTCTAAATCCAATACATTTGCTACTCTCGCATTTATTTTAGAAAGATAAGAGTTTTTATCAAAATAGTTGTATTTAAGCTCCAATCTTTTAGCTTCTTTTAAAACTTTTTTTGCAACATCGTTGCAAAATTGCTTATTGTTGTGAAAAAGTTGCAATTCACAAGGAGTTGTCATAATCTCAAATATATAAATATGTTTCAATTTTAAAACTTGTATTTTATTCCGCTCATAAAAGTCGTAGCTTTCAATCCAGTGCTTTGATCATAATAATCAGCCGTCAAGTTCAAATTTATACTATTTGTTAATCTGTAATCAACCATAACTTTATAAGTAGTGGCATCAAAATCACTCAACCTTTCATCGCTGCTCGCATATTTTTGATTTGTAAAATAGTCAACCAGCCCACTATAAAATTTTGCCTTTGATTGTTTGTAGTGTCTAACTCCCGCCCCTATAGTAAGTTTGCCAAATTCATAATAGCCATTTGTATCAATAGTGTGTGAATTTATATGCCAATTATCACCATAATACCTATAACTTATATTTGAACTAAACTTATCAAAAATTTTAAGGTATTTGACAAAAACACCATAACCTGTGCGCTTTTGAGGTCTGTTTTCATTTGTTACTTCTGGAGCTGTGTTGTAGTTTCTCACTACATTTAGATATGGATTTGTTAAATACCCACTTTCATTTACAAACGATAAAGAACTATTGACGATACTGCTTTTGTCTATAACTTGACTAAAACCTATACTTGCTTTGTAGTTATTTGAGTTAAATTTTTCGCTTGCGCCACTATTTGTGTCACATTTGCTGTTGTTTTTGCAGTATACTAATATTTGATTTGTTTGTCCAGATAAACCAAAACTCAATGATTGGTTGTGGTTGTCATCTAAATAGTGTAGATAATCTTGGCTAAGTTCCATAGAATAATAATCACTCTCAGAAGAAAAATTAAATCCACTTTTCAATTCATCTCTATTGTCAAATCTTGTAGTCAAAATAGCATTTATAGCTGTTCTTTTCTCTTCAAATTTGACATTTGTTTTTTTCACATTTGCTTGGGTTGTGTTGCCTCGAGAATAAGCCGAAGCTCCACTATTTGTATCTACAAAATTTGGGCTCGCACCAGAAACTGCATCATAAACCACACCCGCGCTCAAAGCGTAATCCGTACCAAAATCTTTGTTTACGGTTATAGCTGGTGCTTTTATATCAACACGATTGTCGTTTTCGTTGTAGCTCATCATAGATATAGACACAGTATCGTCAGCACATAGTGAGTTAGCAGCTAAAAAAGCAACAACAGATAGTTTGTATTTTAGTTGCATCCGCAACCTCCACCACCTATAGTGTTGCCAACTCTTGTAGCTTCTTTTGAAAAATATATGTGCTCTTTAAAAGCTTTGAAGTTATTGTTTATACCAGCTTCGCTCATACTATCTTTTGATAGTTTTGATTTTTCCCAAGATTTGACATCTTTTATGGCGCATCCGTTTATCATCAGCAAAAACAAAATTAAAACTCTTGTTTTCATTTTATTTTTGCCAATTTTTTGTTTATAACTGTATCTATCTTGTCAACAGCACCAATAATTTCGTCTATTATAAGACCATTTTTTATGATATACAAAGCAGGAATGCCTACAGGAGCAAATGTCTTAACTATGACATTTTTATCATCATTTATAACTCTAAAATTCACTGCAACTTGTTGTTGAAAATTGATACCTATCTTTTTATCTTCGTCTATATCTATACCAATTATCTCATATTTTGTTTTGTTTATGGTGTTGTTTAGTTTTGAAACTAAAGGTAACTCTTTTTTGCAGCTATGACACCAAGAAGCAAAAATATCAACTACATATATGATATTAGATTTCAGTTTCAAAGTTTTGATAGTTTTGCCATCTAATTTGTCGCCTATCGTAAGCCCAAAAAGACTCAACGACAAAAGAGATACCAATAAAATTTTTTTCATAATGATCCTTTAGTAATTTATTTGTTATTATAACTAATTATTATGAATACAATATGAACAAAACTGCAAATTAATTTATATTTTTAGATACAATGCTAAAATGATAGTGAGTATCGTTGCAAAAAAAGCAAGAAACAAAAGCTATTGTTTTAGATTTTTTATTTAAAGTGGTTATACTACAAAAAAAATGACTTTTGTCAAAATTTATCAATATAAGGAATACAAAATTTGTCAAATATGAAAACTTATTTTTTAGTGTCAACTTGTGTATTGTTCTGGTCTATCAATTTTGTGCTTGGTAGATTTGTCAAGGATGATATCACACCATTTGAGCTGGCTTTTTTTCGCTGGTTTTTTGTATTTGCGATGATATCTCCTATATTGATAACTAGGCATAAAAAAATATTAAATTGTTTAAAACAAAACTTTATAATACTAACGACACTTTCCATACTTGGCATAACAGCATTTAATACACTATTGTATTCTGCACTGACCAAAACAACTACCACAAATGCTTTGATAATAAATTCTACCGTGCCTATTTTGATACTTATTATGTCGTTTTTTATTTTGAAGCAAAACATATATTTGTTCCAAACCATAGGCATAGTGTTCTCAACTTTTGGTGTGATATTTTTGATACTAAAAGCAGATATTTCAAATATATTTGTTTTGCAATTCAATAGCGGTGATATAGTTGTAGTGATAGCTTCTATAACTTGGGCTTTGTATTCGGTGTTGATGAAACTTAAACCAAAAGAGTTAGATAACCTTGAGTATTTTGCTATTGTTGTTGCTATTGGTTTTGTTTTATTGTTGCCTGTCTATTTATACCAAGGGTATTCGTGGCGACAAGAGATAGAGATGTTAGAAAATAACTATTGGGTATTTTTATATGTATCTATTTTCGCATCTGTTTTGTCTTATTATTTATGGCACCTTGGCATAGAGAAAATAGGCCCAACCAAAACAGGCCAATTTACACATCTTATGCCCATATTTGGTATAGTCATAGCTTCAATATTTTTAAATGAGACATTGGAGATGTATCATATGATAGGAGCAGTTTTCATAGCAGCAGGTATATATTTGTCTTTGTTTTATGCAAGCAAAAGCAAATGAAAAAAAACTGAGCTTTTAGAAGTGTATTTGATAGTGTAGCTTATTTATGGCATACTAACTAAAAGCACCTTTATATATAGGTATATTTATTAATTTTAGAAATATCATAGCACTCATGATACTATCGTTCAAGGCATCGTGTTTGCCAAGTATTGGTATATCGAGGTTGTCAATAATAGTATCAAACTTCAAATCCACAAACTCGTGGGCTGATTTTTTTCTATATCTTTCATAATACATAGATGATAGTTCAATAGTTTTATTTGGTAAAATAGAGCCTATATATTGTTTTAAAAATCTGTTTAATATCGATACATCAAACCAGATATAATAACCTACAATAGTTTTGTTGCCGACAAAATACAACAACTGTTCCAAAGCATTGTTTATAGTAGTTCCGTTTTGTATATCTTGAGGCAATATGTGGTGTATTTTGATACTTTCGTCGCTTATTTTGTTTATAGGTTTGATAAAAATTTCAAAAGATTCGCTTGTGATGATTTTGTTTTTTTTTACTTTAACAGCTCCAATTGAAAGTATCTCATCTTTTTTTGGATTAAGACCTGTCGTTTCTGTGTCAAGAACAATATATTCATCTGTTGAGATATTTTTATCAAAAATAAAATCAAACTCATTCTTTTTAAGTTTGGATTTATTGTATTTGTATTTTAGATTGTCAAACATTATGATATGTTGTCAAGTCTGAAGTGGTTTGATATAAATTTCTTAAAATTATTTACAATTTTAAAACTATCTTTTAGCATATCTCGCTGAATTTTTGTAAGATTTGTCAGGTTTATTGAGTTTGTGATTGGCATATTGTTGTCTATTTTGTCAAGCTGCGCTTGAGTTTTAAGCCTGACTAACAACTCAAATGCCTCTATAAGCTCACTTGCCATATCTCTTGGTATTATGTCTTGTTTGTTTAGCTCTTTTATCCTTGCTATTGTTGGTAATTTAGTGATTGTGTGTCGTAACGACAAAGCTCTAACACCTTGAACTATAGCAAATATCGCTCCTTTTTTTAGGTCTATGTTGTCATCTTTTGTGATAAAATTTGAAAACAAACCTATAGGTGTCTCAAATGTCAAAGTCGCTTTAGCAAAGTATGCCATATAGACATCTTTATTTTGAATTTTTTTAAATAACTTTTTTTTGAGTTTTTTGAGCAGTGAAGCATCTCCAGCTACTGCTTTAGCATCAAAAAATATAGCCATATTCATATAATCTTCCATATTTGAACCATTTATCCAGCTATCTATTTGCAACTCAAAATCTTTTTGACTTTTTCTCCAATAACTATTTGTCACCATAATATCGCCATCGCATTTTGGAAATCCAAACTCTATAAGCTTTTTGCAAAACTCTTGCATATGTGGCTCATATAGTTTAGTATCAGTGTTGTTGTTGATTATCAAAGCATTGTCTTGGTCTGTTTTAAGTATTTGTTCGTCTCTACCTTCGCTACCCATTATCAGTAAAGCGCAACTATTTTGCAAATCCTCAGGCACCATCAAAGCAAAAAGTTTTTCGTATATTTTACTATTTAGCTGAGCTACCATTTTGGCTATATATGTAGTGCTCACACCCTTGCTTGATAAAGACCGCACAGTTTTGATGATACTTAAGCTTGCTTTTTGAAGCTCTTGTGTGGTGGTAGCTTTTGATATTTGATTTGCTATTAGGTGTATGTGGTTCGCAAAATAGCTAAGTATGTCTATTTGATCTACTGTTCCTATAAGTTTGCCATCTTTTATGACACCTATTCTTTTGATAGTGTGTTTAGTTATAGTTAAAAGCGCTTGAAATAAAAAATCGTCATATTTGACACATATGAGAGGAAAATTTGCTATAGAAAAAGATTTTATCAAAAGGTTGGCACCCTTTAATAACACCTCTTTTTTCAAAACAGAATCAGTGATAATACCATATTTTTCATCATGTTCTACAACGATAGTAGATGTTTTGTATTCCAATGATTTTGTGATAGCATCTTTTAGTATTGTATCTCCACTTACTACACAAGCTTTGTGCAAATACAGTTCGCTTATTCGCGAGACCATAAAACTTGACATATCGTTGTCGTATTGTTTTGTTTTTAGTGATTGTAGTCTATTTGACAAGTCTTGAAGATAAAACTCCTTAAATTTGCTATTTAGTTCAAGCAGTTTCAAAAATATCTTTTTGTTCAATTCATAGCATATCAAATCTTCTGATATCTTAAAATAACTTTTTGTTTGGTTTGATATCAACGAATCAGCATCAAAACTGTCATCTATATGATAAACAGATGTCAAAACATCATCGTTGTATTCATTGACCTCACCCTTTATGATGATAAAAAATTTATCTGATATTTTTGTTGGCGATATTATGACATTATCTTTGGCATAATAACCAATATCAATGTTTTTCAAACAAAGATTTAACTCAAATTCACTTAACTTATCGAAAGGGTGATGCGAGCTTAGAAACTCTTTTTGGTTGTGTAAGCTCATACTAATTCCAACAAGGAGAGAAATTTATTCTCGCCTTGTATATACTTAATGAGCAGATGCTTTACCAGCACCCATCGGGACTCTGATATTTTCAACCATATCTTGAATCTCTTTTGGTGGCGGTGGTGTCGCACGAGATACAACAAATGCCACTGCGAAGTGAATTATCATACCTATTGTTCCTATACCTGTAGGTGCTATTCCAAACAGATAGTCAGCCTTGTTTCCACCCCAAAATACAAAGTATGCTATATAGATAAATGTAAATGACAATCCTATAGCCATACCTGCTATCGCACCTTCTTTGTTCATTCTTTTGTCAAAAATTCCCAAAATAATCACAGGGAAAAATGAAGCAGCAGCCAAACCAAATGCAAATGCAACAACTTGTGCTACAAATCCAGGAGGGTTTATACCTAAATAGCCAGCCACCCCTATAGCTACAACAGCAGCAGCTCTTGCCAATGCCAACTCATTTTTTTCGCTCAATGTAGTTTGTCCTGTTTTTTTGTCTTTGTAAATAACTTGTCCAAACAAATCGTGTGATATAGATGATGATATAACCAACAACAAACCAGCAGCAGTAGATAAAGCAGCAGCCAATCCACCAGCAGCCATAAGTGCAATAACCCAATTTGGCAGGTGTGCAATCTCTGGGTTTGCTAAAACCATGATATCTCTATCTACATATATCTCATTTGCTATGCCGTTATTTTTTGTAAGTTGTGCTTGTTCGGCTTGACCTTTAGCATTTGTAGTAAGTCTTTGACCATGTTCGCCTCTTTTTTCACCATCGAATTTTGGTTTGCCTTTAGCTCCATCAAACGCTGCACCAGCTGCATATTGAATTTTGCCATCGCCATTTCTATCATTCCAAGCTAATAAGCCACCATTTTCCCAAGTTTTAAACCAAGCACCACTATTGACAGTTCCGTCCGCTCTTAGTTGTGAGCCACTTACAAATTTTGCGTACTCTACATTTTGAACATTGTTTATGAGATTTACTCTCGAAAATGCAGCAACAGAAGATATAGATGTATACATAATAGCGATAAACACTAAAGCCCAGCCAGCACTAACTCTGGCATCTTTGACTTTTGGCACTGTAAAAAATCGCACAATCACATGTGGCAATCCAGCAGTTCCTGCCATAAGCACAACTGTTAGCATAAACATATTAAATATATTGCCTGGATCTGTGTAGTTATTAAATCCTAAGTCATTGACAGCTTGGTCAAGTGCATGCATCAAATAGGTGCCTTCTGGTATCATCTTGACACCATCATCAAAAGCAAAGGCCGTTTGAGCAAAAATACCAAGTTGTGGCAAAAATGTATCAGTAACTTGAAGCGAAAGAAAAATCGCAGGAACTGTAAAAGCAAATATCATAACACAATATTGTGCTACTTGTGTATAAGTAATACCTTTCATACCACCAAGCACAGAGTATATAAATACAATACCCATACCAATCATCACTCCTGTATTTACATCAACTTGCAAAAATCTTGAAAATACAATTCCAACACCTCTCATTTGACCTGCAACATAAGTAAATGATATAAATATCACAGCTATAACAGCAACAGTTCTCGCTAAGTCAGAGTAGTATCTATCGCCTACAAAATCAGGCACTGTAAATTTACCAAATTTTCTCAAATATGGTGCCAAAAGCATAGCCAAAAGCACATATCCACCAGTCCAGCCCATAAGATATGCACCACCATCACTACCTTTGAAAGCTATAATACCAGCCAAAGATATAAATGAAGCAGCACTCATCCAGTCTGCTGCTGTTGCCATACCATTTGCGATAGGAGGCACTCCTCCACCTGCTACATAAAAATCTTTTGTAGAACCCGCTTTGCTCCATATAGCAATACCTATATATAAAGCAAAAGATATTCCTACAAATAGATATATTAAACCTTGTAATTCCATAATATCTCCTTACTCGTCTACATTATATTTTTCGTCAATTTTTTTCATCATTGATACATATACAAATATAAGTATCACAAATATATAAATTGAACCTTGTTGAGCAAACCAGAAACCTAATTTAACTCCACTTATCTCTATCATATTTAACTGATTGATAAACAATACCCCACATCCAAGCGAGACAATAAACCAAACAGCTAAAAGTTTGAGTATCGTTGAGATATTCTCTTTCCAATACTCCTGTGCTTTTATAGCATCCATACAAACTCCTTTTGTGTCTTAAGATATATTTAGAAAAAGCTAAAAATATCTTGTGGAATTATAACATAAAATTATAAAACAAACCTATAAATTAAATAAATAGTCAAAAAAAAGTTATTTTTTTTGTTTATCAAGTGCTGTCATATGATTTGATAAGTATAAGAAATTTATTTGTCAATATCATCTTGTGCTTTTTCTTCAAATGCCTTACTTAGTTTTGTGGCATCGTGCGATGTTATTTTATCGTGATGTCTTCTTAGTATTTTTGCTACTCTTTGGGCTGCTACTTCTATAGCTTTATGCAGATCTTTGTCTTTTTGCTTGATGACTATGGTATCTAAATTTGCTACATTTATAACAAACTCAAATGATATCACAGATGTTTTTTGAGCCTCATCTTTTGATACAATTGAATTAACCGATATGATATCCAAGTGATATTTTTGGAAGTTCGCACTTGTGTTGTTTATGAACTTCTTTGTGTCATCATCAATTTTTATATGCCGTCCTACTATAGTCGTATTCATAATCACTCCTTGTTTTTCAAAACAATTGTATCGTAGTTTTATAAATTTTAAGTAAAATGCTCTTATGAAAAGCAAAATTTTAAACTCAATCAAACGAAAACCACTTATAATAGATGGTGCCATGGGCACCATGATACAAAAGACGAATATAGCTTCATCTTTGTGGAACTTTGGTAAGTTAAATTGCGAAGGGTGCAACGAACTACTTAATTTGACAGCACCAAATATAATACACAACATGCATGAACAATACATCAAAGCTGGTGCAAACCTAATCAAGACAAATACATTTGGTGCAATACCATGGGTATTGCAGGATTATGGTTTAGAAAATCAAACTTACGATATAGCATACAAAGCTGCAAAAATAGCCAAAGAGTTATGTGAAAAATATCACAATCAAAAAGATGAAAAATATGTATTAGGTTGCATAGGACCTGGCACCAAACTACCATCACTTGGACACATAAGTTATGATAAAATGTATCAAGGATACTGTCAAACAGCACAAGCACTAAAAGACGGAGCAGTAGATATATTTTTGCTTGAAACTTGCCAAGATCCACTACAAATAAAAGCCGGTATTCATGCTCTAAACGACACAGCTCCACAAATACCAGTGATGGTATCTGTGACTATCGAGTTATCTGGAGCTATGCTTATAGGCACAGATACTAAAACAATAGCAACAATACTTGAGCCATTTGATATACTTTCGCTTGGATTTAATTGTGGCACTGGTCCTATTGAAGTGGCGCAACACATACAAATTTTTTGTGACAATTCAAATCTACCTATATCTATACATGCAAATGCTGGATTGCCAGAAAATGTCGGTGGGACATTTGTTTATCCTATGAAACCAGAGCAGTTTGCTACAATACAAAAACAGTTTTTGAACTTTGATGGTGTTGCATTTTTGGGTGGTTGTTGTGGCACAACACCAGAGCATATAAAAGCTTTGAGTGAAGCTACACAGCACATCAAGCCAAAACCAGTGAAAAAAACAGACACAAATATGGTGGCATCGTTATTTACGACAAAAGAGCTAAAACCAAAAGAAAATTATCTAAAAATTGGTGAAAGAAGCAACGCAACTGGCAGTAAAGCATTTAAAGATATTTTAAAAAATGAGGATTTTGATGGCACTTTGACTATAGCTCAGCAACAAACAAGAGACAAAGCAGATGTGCTTGATGTAAGTGTGGGTTACGCAGGACGCGATGAAACTGAAGATATGAAAAAGGTGATATCGTTATACAGCCAAAAGATAGTTTTACCGCTTATGCCTGATTCTACACAGCTGTTAGCTTTGGAAGCTTCGCTTAAACTTATAGGTGGCAAGCCTATATTAAACTCTGTGAATTTTGAAGATGGTGAGCAAAGATTTGATGCTATTTGCTCACTTGCTAAAAAATTTGGCACAGCTTTGGTATGCTTGAGTATAGATGAAGACTCTATGGCAAAAACTTGCAAAAGAAAAGTAGATATAGCTACAAGAATATATGAAAGAGCTACCAAAATTCACGGCATAAACCCAAAAAACTTGATATTTGATATGCTTGTATTTACCATAGGTAGTGGCGAAGAGCAGTATTTTGATGCAGGAGTTGAGACAATCAACGCTATAAAAGAGTTTAGCCAAAAATACCCACAAGTTAGCACAACTCTAGGTTTGTCAAATATATCATTTGGGCTTGACAAAGATGCTAGAATTTATCTAAACTCCGTGTATTTACACCATTGTAAAAAAGCAGGCTTAAGTAGTGCGATAGTCAATGTAAAACATATCTTGCCTTATGAAAAAATAAACAAAAAAAACATAACAATATGTGAAAACCTGATATTTAACAAGCGTATCGAAAGCGACCCTCTTTTTGATTTTATAGAGCATTTTGACAAAACAGAACACATAAAACAAAAAAGCAAAGACGAGTTAGATAGTTTGAGTAGTAAACAGCAAATAATTTATCTGCTAAAAGAGGGTGACAAACAAAGACTGATACCGCTTGCTTTAAAATTAAAAGACAAAATACCAGCACAAACTATAGTCAATGAGTGGTTAATTGATGGTATGAAAAGTATTGGAGTGTTGTTTGGTAGCGGACAGATGCAACTACCTTTCGTGTTGCAAAGTGCTGAGTGTATGAAAGCGTGTGTAGACAAGTTAAACCCATATTTACCAAAAAAAGAATGCAAAACAAAATCAAAATTGATAATAGGCACCGTCAAAGGTGATGTGCACGATGTAGGCAAAAATCTTGTGGATATTATATTGAGCAATAATGGTTTTGATATTATAAATATCGGTATCAAAGTAGCTGTTGGTGATTTTATAAAAAGTTTTAATTCACACAAAGCCGATGCTATTGGTATGAGTGGTTTGCTTGTAAAATCAACAAACGAGATGAAAGCAAACTTGATAGAACTAAAAAAACAAAATATAGCTACACCTGTATTATTGGGTGGCGCAGCTTTGACTAAAGATTTTGTAGATAATTTTTGTAGGCCTTTTTATAAAGGCGCAATATTTTATTGTAGAGATGCCTTTGATGGTGTCGTAGCGATGCAGAGAATTCAAGCAGGTGGCGTGCTTGATGTATGGCTTGATGCTGACAAAAAAGCAAATAAATTCGAAATAAAACCAAAAAAACCAAAAAAATTGTTCGACAAAACAAAAGACAAACCAATACTACTGGAAAACAATCATAATTTTAAAGCACCATTTTGGTCTTATAAAGATTTTCATAAAACTTTAGACAAAGCATTGGCTTTTAATTGGATAGATAGAAGAGTGTTATATCGTCAAAGGTGGGCATATAAAAGAGGCAAAAAAAATACCCAAGAGTTTCTAAACTATGAAAAACAAACATTAGACCCGCTTTTTGAGAAATATAAACAAGAGTTTATAAAAAACAATGTGTTTGACCCAATAGCTATATATGGATACTTTAGATGCAAAAGTGAAAATGATAAACTAAATATATATGATGAAAATTTTGATAAGGTAGCCACTTTTAACTTTCCGCGACAAGGTATCTCGCCACATAGATCTGTGGCAGATTATTTTAAAAGTGACCAATACGATGTAGTGGCTTTGACTTTTGCAAGTGCTGGATTAAATATAACAAATTATGAAAAAGCGATATACGAAGCAGGAGAGTTTAGCAAATACTATCAAGTTCACGGGCTTGGTGTGGAGCTCGCCGAAGCTACAGCAGAGATTTTACACAAACAAATAAGAATAGAGCTCGGTATAACCAAAAACGAAAAAGCTGTCTTAAGCGATGTCAAGATGAAAGGTTATCAAGGTCGTAGATACAGTCCTGGATATATGGCCTGTCCTGACCTATCTCTAAATGAAACAATATTTGACTTGCTTAAACCACAAAGATATGGTATAAGCTTGAGTGAAACGCACCAAATGCACCCAGAACAAAGCACATGTGCTATCGTATCAGCAAATATTGAAGCTAAATATTTTAGTGTTTGAAGTTATTTTTTCATTAGTTGATAAACTGAACGATTTGCCGAACAAATTTTATGTTTCAAAGAGATTATAATTTTTTCAGATGTTCAATTTCTCATTTTTTGTATTGTGTGTCCTTAATTTAAGGACACAAATTTTCCTTAATTTTCTCAAAATTACCATAATATAGGAAAATTTAAATATTTTTTGATATAATGGCTTACAAAATTTAAATCCAATCAACAAAACTTATTGTTGTGCGGATTTTAAAAAGGAAACAGATGGAGAAAATACGATTGAGACTAAAAGCATATGACCACCGCGTGCTTGATAGATCTATAGCATCGATAGTAGATGCAGTCAAACGAACAGGCGCTCAATTGGTAGGTCCAATACCAATGCCTACAAAAAGACGAAAATACACAGTGCTTAAATCACCACATGTAAACAAAGATAGTCGCGAGCAGTTCGAGATAAGAGTGCATACAAGAGTAGTAGATATCATATCATCAACTCCAGATACAGTTGACTCACTTATGAAGTTGGATTTAGCTCCAGAAGTAAATGTAGAAGTTAGATCAATGGACAAGGAGTAAGGACAAATGGAGTTTATAGTAGAAAAAATTGGCATGAGCAGAACTATGGATGTTCCTTCTGTTGGTGTTACATTGCTGAAAGTTTTAAACACAAAAGTATGTGAAGTCAACAAAGACGGGAAATCTGTCGTATCATATACAAAAGGCAAAAAAATAAACAAAGCAATACGAGGTAAACAGAAAAAATACAACCTAAGCAAAGAGTTTAACAGATTTGCAAGTTTATTTGTAGCAAATGAAGAGGCAGGCGATATAGATGTGAAACCATTAGAAGAATCAAAAACATTAAAAACTACATTTACAACAAAAGGTAGAGGCTTCACAGGTGTAGTCAAGCGATGGAACTTTGCAGGTGGGCGCGCAAGCCATGGACACCGTATGGGCAAAAGAACTGGCTCTATAGGTAACGCAGAGTGGCCAGGACGAGTGATGCCGGGTAAAAAGATGCCAGGCCAACACGGTAACACTACAAGTAGTGTCAAAAGCAATATTATATCTTTTGACAAAACTACAAATATATTGGTGCTTAAAGGTTCTGTATCTGGACCAAATGGTGCAATAGGCAAAATAAAGGTAAGTAAATGATAGCAGTTCAAACATTAACAAAAAGTTATGCAAAAAGCAAAGCTACATATGAGTTGCCAGATACCTTTGAAGGTATAAATAAACACAATTTATATCTATATGTCAAATCATATTTAAGTAGTATTAGAGCAAATACAGCTTCAGTAAAAAATCGTTCTGAAGTTCGTGGTGGCGGGAAAAAACCTTGGGCACAAAAAGGTGGAGGGCGAGCAAGAGCTGGCTCAAAAAGGTCGCCATTGTTTGTAGGTGGCGGACAAATTTTTGGTCCTACTAAAAGAAACTACGACCAAAAAATTAACAAAAAACAAAAAATGCATGCCTTGAAGTATGCTATCAACGAACAAGCAAAAAAAGAAAACTTGTTTGTTGTTGATAAAATAGAAGTTAGCAGTGGTAAAACAAAAGATGCCAAAGCAATATTTGACAAATTAAATCAAAGAGATATTCTGATAGTAGTAGAAAGTTTAGATGAAAAAACATATCTAGCATTTAGAAATATACAAAAATGCTATATGATAGAAAAAAATGAGCTAAATGCTTATCTAATAGCGGCTTATAGGTCGGTATTGATAGAAAAAAAAGTGTTAGATAGCTTGACAGGAGAGGTATAATATGGCAGATATAACAGACATCAAAACAATTCTTTATACAGAAAAGACGATAGAACAACAAGAACACGGCGTAGTAGTGGTGCAAACAAGCCAAAGAATAAACAAAAACAATCTCAAAGCAGTATTTCGTGAGTATTTTAGTATCGCACCACTGAAAGTTAACTCACTTAATCAAAAAGGCAAAACAAAAAGATTTAGAGGCAAACTGGGTAATCGTCCTGGTTTTAAAAAGTTTTATGTAACTTTACCACAAGGCGCTGAGATAGCGAACCTTTCAGTATAGGAGTGTATAGTGGCGATAAAAAAATTTAAACCAACAACACCAGCAAGAAGATTTATGGCAGTGATGGATAGTAGTGATATCACATCAAAGCCAACTGTTCGGTCATTGTTGAAAAAAATAAAATCAAAAGCAGGTAGAAATAGCAATGGCAGAATCACAAGCAGACACAGAGAAGCAGGAGCGAAAAAACAGTATAGAATTATAGATTTTAAACGCGATAAGCATGATATATCTGGAACTGTTGCGACAATAGAATACGATCCGTATAGAAACTGTCGTATATGTTTGATACATTATATAGATGGTGAAAAAAGATATATTTTGCAACCTATTGATTTAAATGTCGGGGATAAAATCAGCTCAAGTATAAAAGGTCTTGATAGTAAGCCGGGAAATGCAATGCAGCTTCAAAATATACCAGTAGGAACAATGGTTCATAACATAGAGATGAAACCTGGTAAAGGTGGTCAAATAGTGCGAAGTGCAGGTGCATATGCTCAAGTTATGGGTAGAGAAGAGAAATATGTAATAGTTAGATTACCAAGCAGTGAGATGAGAAAAATACTTGGTGTTTGTATGGCAACTATTGGTATAGTAGGAAACGAAGATTTTTCAAATACTGTCATAGGAAAGGCTGGACGACAAAGGCATATGGGAAAACGACCACAAACTCGTGGTAGTGCTATGAATCCAATAGATCACCCACATGGTGGTGGTGAAGGCAAGACAAATTCAGGTCGCCACCCTGTGTCGCCATGGGGTATGCCTACAAAAGGTTATAAAACAAGAAAGAAAAAAGCCAGCGATAAGATGATAATCTCAAGAAGAAAGAAATAGGAGGATATATGGCAAGAAGTATAAAAAAAGGACCATTTATAGATGAGCACCTATCAAAAAAGGTTAAAAAAGCATTAGAAAGTGGCGACAAAAAACCTATAAAAACTTGGTCGCGTCGAAGTATGGTTTTACCTGATATGATTGGTCTCACATTTAATGTTCACAACGGTAGAAATTTTGTGCCAGTTAAGGTGTCGGAAAATCATGTAGGATATAAATTAGGTGAGTTTGCACCAACTAGAACATTTAAAGGCCATAAAGGTTCAGTTCAAAGAAAGGTCGGATAGTATCATGGATATAAGGGCAAACAAACGAGTTAAAAAACTAACCAAAAAAGAGAAAAAAGCACAAGGCATCAATAATCAAAAAACAGCAACACTAAAATTTATCAGACTATCTCCAACTAAAGCTAGATTGATAGCAAGACAAATACAAGGAATGAATGTAGAAGTAGCGATAGCAACATTGGATTTCACTCCAAATAAAGCAGCAAAAATATTATCTAAAGTAGTTGCTTCAGCAACAGCAAATGCTGGATTTGAAGCAGAAGAAGCTACGATAAAAAGCTGTATAGTAGAAAAAGGTCCAGTTCTTAAGAGGTTTATACCAAGAGCCAGAGGTAGTGCTACACCAATACATAAGCCAACATCACATATCTTTGTAGAGATAAGCGACACAAAAGGAGAAAAATAATGGGTCAAAAAGTCAATCCAATTGGTCTAAGACTTGGAATAAATAAAAACTGGGATTCGCGGTGGTTTCCTCAAATATCTACGATGCCAGCAAACATAGCTATGGACAACAAACTTCGAACATATATTAAAAAAGAGTTGTATTATGCTGGTATCTCTTCTATTGTCATTGAAAGAACATCAAAAAAAGCAAGAGTATCTATAGTTGCAGCACGACCTGGTATTATCATAGGAAAAAAAGGCGCAGATGTAGAGAAACTCAAAACAAATCTCAGTCGTCTTGTAGGCGACGAGGTCGCTGTCAATATAAAAGAGGTCAGGAAACCATTTTTGAACTCAATTCTTGCTGCTGAAAATATAGCACAACAACTTGAACGCAGAGTTGCGTTTAGAAGAGCTATGAAAAGAGTTATGCAAAACGCGATAAAAGGTGGTGCTAAAGGTATCAAAGTATCTGTAGCAGGGCGATTAGGTGGTGCCGAGATGGCGAGGACTGAATGGTATCTTGAAGGCAGGGTGCCACTTCATACCATAAGAGCAAAAATTGATTATGGTTTTGCAGAAGCACATACTACATATGGGTGTATAGGAATAAAAGTGTGGATATTTACAGGTGAAGTATTATCAAAAAGCACAGTTGTTAATACTACTGTAGAGAACAATAAAAAAAGAGGTGAATAACCATGTTGATGCCAAAAAGAACAAAATATAGAAAAATGATGAAAGGCCGAAACAGAGGTAAATCTTTTCGTGCAAATAGTTTAACACAAGGCGAAGTTGGTCTAAAGGCTCTTGAGCATGGAAGGATAAACTCTCGTCAAATCGAAGCAGCGAGAATAGCTATGACAAGAAAAATAAATAGACAAGGAAAAGTTTGGATTGATGTATTTCCCGCTAAACCATTGACTAAAAGACCACTTGAAGTGCGAATGGGTAAAGGTAAAGGTAGCGTAGAAGAGTGGGTTATGAATATCAAGCCAGGTAGAGTATGTTTTGAAATAGCAGGAGTTGATATTGATTTGGCTAAAGAAGCATTAAAATTGGCAAAAAGTAAACTTCCATTTAAAACAAAAATTATATTAGCAGAGGTAGAAGATGAACTATACTGAAATAAAAGAAAAAAATAGAGAAGAGCTTATAACACTCTTGAAAGACAAAAAGATGTTGTTGTTTGAATTAAAAGTCAAACAAAAAACTATGCAACTAACTAAAACAAGTGATTTAAGAGTTTGCAAAAAAGATATAGCAAAGATAAAAACAGCTATATCTGCTATAGGTTAAGGGGTATATATGACAAATGGTAGAACAATACAAGGAAAAGTAGTCAAAGTAGCTGGCGAAAAAACAGCTACAATAATTGTAGAACGAAAAGTTATGCATGCAAAATATCACAAAACAGTTAAAAGATTTAAAAAGTATTTAATACACGATGAAAAATCACAACTTGATATCAATGATGTTGTTTCGGCTATTGAGTGTAGGCCAATATCTAAAACAAAATCTTTTAGACTAAGTGAAGTTATATCTAAAGGAGTCAAATAATGATACAAAGTTTTACTAGATTAAATGTAGCTGATAACACAGGAGCAAAACAAATCATGTGTATAAAAGTGCTTGGTGGCTCTAAAAGGCGATATGCTACAGTTGGAGATGTCATAGTAGCGTCTGTCAAAAAAGCAATACCAACAGGTAAAGTAAAAAAAGGACAAGTAGTCAAAGCAGTAATAGTACGAACTCACAAAGAGGTTCAAAGAGAAAATGGCTCGCTTATAAGATTTGATGACAATGCCGCTGTAATACTCGATGAAAAAAAAGATCCAATAGGCACAAGAATATTTGGTCCAGTAGCAAGAGAAGTGCGATATAGTGGTTTTATGAAAATAGTCTCTCTTGCTCCGGAGGTTCTATAATGGCAAATAAACTGAAAATAAAAAAAGGTGATACAGTCCAAATAATATGCGGAGATGATAAAGGCAAGCAAGGTGAGGTGTTGTCTGTAAATCCATCAAAAAGAAAAGTGGTTGTAAAAGATTGTAAAATAGTAAAAAAAACAATCAAGCCTGACCAAGAGAAAAACCAAGAAGGCGGCTTTGTAAATAAAGAGATGCCTATAGATATATCAAATGTAAAAAAAGTAGAGGTGTAGTATATGAGTGCGCGATTTTATGATAAATATAAAAACGAGATAAAAGAAAAGTTGGAAAAAGAGTTTGACAACAACAAGATGCTCACACCAAAACTTGACAAAATAGTCATATCGGTTGGGACTGGTTTTGCGATGAAAGATAGCAAACTAATACAAAATATCCAAGATACTATATCGTTGCTTGCTGGTCAAAAAGCAGTAGTAGTGAAATCAAAAAAGAGTATCGCAGGTTTTAAGGTCAGAGAAGATATGCCTGTAGGTATAAAGGTGACATTAAGAGCAAGTAAAATGTATGAATTTTTTGATAAGCTTGTGTGTGTAGCTTTGCCAAGAGTGAAAGACTTTTCAGGACTTAACATAAATGGCTTTGATGGTAAAGGAAATTATAACTTTGGTTTAAAAGAACAGTTGATGTTTCCAGAGATAAAATATGATGATATAATACAATCACATGGTATGAATATATCTATAAGCACGACTACAGATGATGACAAAAAGGCACATAAACTTTTAGAGTTTTTTGGGTTGCCGTTTACAAAAGGACATAACTAATGGCAAAAAAATCAATGATAGCAAAAGCTAAAAGAGTTGCGAAGTTTAGCTCTAGAGCATATACAAGATGCTCTATATGTGGAAGACCGCACTCAGTTATGAGAGACTTTGGTCTATGTAGAGTGTGTTTTAGAAAAATGGCTAACGAGGGTTTGATACCCGGTGTTAGAAAATCAAGCTGGTAAATAAGAAATAAGGAGAAAAAGCCCATGATGAATGATTTGATCGCAGACGCTTTGACAAGAATAAGAAATGCCTCATCAAGGAAACTTGATATAGCAACTCTACTTCATTCAAATGCAGTTGAAGGTGTAGTAAATGTATTAAATGAAAAAGAGTATATAGAAGGATTTGATGTAATAGAAGGTGAAAGCAACAAAAAAACAATAAAAGTCAAAATAAAATTTGATGAAAATGAAAAAGCTGTCATAAATGAACTCAAAAGAGTTTCAAAGCCAGGCCGTAGAGTTTATAAATCTGCGCAAGAGGTGAAAAACTTTAAAAGTGGACGAGGCATTATAGTGATAAGCACAAACCAAGGCATAATATCAAATGACAAAGCATACAAAAACAACACAGGTGGTGAAGTGTTGTGCACAGTTTGGTAGGGAGGATATAATATGTCAAGAGTAGGAAAAAAAATTATAGATATACCATCTGGTATAGAAATTAGTGAAAAAGATGGTATAATAATAGTTAAAAAATCAAATAAAACTATCGAAGTAGATACTAAAAGTAGGGTGAAAGCTACTTTAGATAAAGCATCTTTAAGTTTTGAAAGAGTTGGAGACGATGCCCAAAGCTCTGCTTATTGGGGCACATATAGATCACTTGTCGCAAATGCTATAGAGGGATTACATAAAGGCTATGAAAAATCTTTGGAGATAAATGGTGTAGGATATAGAGCGGCTGTCAAAGGCAAAACTTTAGAACTACAGCTTGGGTATTCGCATCCTATCAATTTTGAAATTCCACAAGATATTATGATAACAATAGAAAAAAATATCATAAATATCAAAGGAATCAGCAAGCAAGAAGTAGGACAAACTGCTGCAATAATACGAGCATACAGAAAACCAGAACCATACAAAGGCAAAGGTGTTAAATATGTTGATGAACATATTGTAAGAAAAGCTGGAAAAACAGCAAGCTAAAAGGTAAAATATGAGTAGAGCAAAAGTTATAAATAAAAAAAATTTACTAAGAATAAAGAGAAAAAGACGAGTAAGAGGTAGTATAGATAGTGGCACCGAACAAAGACCAAGAGTATCTATACATAAGTCAAATAAATATATGCAAGCACAAGCGATAGATGATACAAGCGGTAAGACATTGGCATCAGTCCATAGCAAAGCTTTGGGCTTGTCTGTAAATATAGACAACGCTAAAAAAGTAGGTGAGCAGTTCGCACAAAACTTGAAAGATGCAAAAATAGATATAATTGTATTTGATAGAAATGGGTATTTGTATCATGGCGTAGTAAAACAGTTTGTTGAAACTTTAAGAGAAAATGGAATAAAGGTATAATATGGCTATAAATAGAGATGATTTTGAAGAAGCTGTTGTAAATGTTGGGCGAGTTACAAAAGTTGTAAAAGGTGGTAGGCGATTTAGATTTACTGCATTGGTGGTTGTGGGTAACAAAAATGGCACAATTGGTTTTGGTACAGGCAAAGCTAAAGAGGTTCCAGATGCTGTGAAAAAAGGTCTTGACGATGCATTTAAAAGCCTTGTCAATGTGTCTTTGAAAGGCACAACAATCACACACGACATAGAGTATAAATACAACTCAAGTAGGATATTGCTAAAACCTGCAAGCGAAGGAACAGGCTTGATAGCTGGTGGAGCTGCAAGGCCTGTGTTGATGCTGGCAGGTATAAAAGATATCATAGCCAAATCATTGGGCTCAAACAATCCAAATAACTTAGTGCAAGCAACAGTAGAAGCATTGGGAAAAATAAAAAGTTAAGGAGTTAAGAGTGTTAGAAAATCTACAACCAGCAAAAAATAGTGTAAAAAACAGTAAAAGAGTAGGCAGAGGTCAAGGCACAGGCAATGGCAAAACAGCTGGCAAAGGAAACAAAGGCCAAAAAGCAAGAAGCGGATATAAAATAAAAAGAAATTTTGAAGGTGGTCAGCTTCCACTTGCTAAAAGACTACCTAAAGTTGGTTTTTTTTCAAGAGTAAATAAACCTTTTTCAATCAATGTAGATAAAGTTAAATCTATAGGTGAGCTCAAAGAGATAACAATGGACAACATAAGAGCAGTTCACACAGTTCCAAAAAAGATTACAAAAATCAAACTAATAGGTAAAACTGCAAAAAATATGGCAGTTAAAATCAAAGATGAGAACATAGCTCATACAGGTAAATAATCATGAGTAAAGATTTATTAAATAAAATTTTAATTACATTTGCTTTTATACTTGTATATAGAGTGTTGGCATATGTGCCAGTGCCAGGTGTAAATATAGATGTGGTTAAAGAATTTTTTGATACAAACTCTGGCAATGCATTGGGTATGATAAATATGTTTAGTGGAAACGCAGTAGAAAGGCTAAGTATCATATCGTTGGGTATCATGCCGTATATTACTGCTTCTATAATAATGGAGTTGCTCGCAGCTACATTTCCAGCTCTTGGCAAGATGAAAAAAGAGAGAGATGGCATGACAAAATATATGCAAATAATAAGATACACAACTATAGTAATCACACTTATTCAAGCTATTGGTGTGTCTATGGGTCTTAACTCACTTACTGGTGCTGGCGGTCAAAGTGCTATAACAATAGATATGAACACATTTGTAGCGGTTGCTGCCATATCCATGCTCGCAGGAACCATAATGCTTATGTGGATAGGCGAACAAATCACCCAAAAAGGCATAGGCAATGGTATATCACTTATAATTTTTGCAGGAATTGTATCGGCAATACCAAGTGCTATAGGCGGGACTGTTGATTTGGTAAATAACGGTCAAATAAATTTCATAACCGTTATCGGTATGATTGTAGTTATAGTTGCTACTATTGGTTTGATTATCTATGTGGAGTTAGGCGAGCGAAGAGTGCCTGTTTCTTATTCTAGAAAAGTTATGATGCAAAATCAAAATAGACGAGTGATGAATTACATACCAATAAAACTAAATTTAAGCGGAGTAATTCCACCTATATTTGCAAGTGCGATATTGATGTTTCCGGGCACTTTGCTGCAAGGAAGTAGCAATCAATATATCAATATGATAGCAGATGCTTTAAATCCGTCTAGCTACTCATTTAATGTATTTATGTTTTTATTTGTTGTATTTTTTGCATATTTTTATGCGTCTATTACATTTAATGCAAAAGATATAGCAGACAATCTCAAAAGACAGGGAGGCTTCATACCCGGAGTTCGCCCAGGAGGAAGCACTGCTGACTTTTTAAACGATACTGCAAGCAAGTTGACATTTTTTGGGTCAATATACTTAGCTTCTGTTTCAACTTTGCCATTGCTTGTAGTTCAGGCTATGGGTGTGCCATTTTATTTTGGTGGCGTTGCTGTGCTTATCGTAGTGCAAGTAGCTATAGATACCATGAGAAAAATTGAAGCTCAACAGTATATGAATAAATACGATACACTTTCTGCTGTAGGATTATAAAATATATGGCGATAGCTTTATATAAGCCAAGCGAGATTGATAAAATGTTTCAATGTGGTCAAGCTGTTGCCAAGACTTTAAAATATCTCAAACAAAATATCAAAGCAGATATGACTTTGAAACAAGTCGATAACATGGGCGAAAAATATATGCTATCGCTGGGATATGAACCTTCATTTAAAGGGTTGTATGGATTTCCATCGGCTGTATGTACATCGCTAAACGAAGTAGTCATACACGGTGTACCAGATGAAAAAAAACTACAAAACGGCGACATACTTGGTGTGGACATAGGTAGCAAAAAAGATGGTTGGCATGGCGATGCAGCAATCACAATACCAATTGGCAAGATATCAAAAATAGATGAAGAACTGATACAATGTAGCAAGAATACTTTGAAATTCGCTATAGATAGTATCAAAGTAGGTATGAGATTTAAAGAATTAAGTTATATGATAGAGAACTTTATCAAAAGGCAAGGATTTGTGCCTTTGTTTGATTTCTCTGGGCATGGTATAGGTAGGTCAGCACATAGCGAACCAGAGATTTTAAACTATCTTGAGGGAAAAAATCCAAAACAAGGACCAAAAATAAAAAATGGCATGGTGTTTTGTCTTGAGCCTATGATATGTCAAATAAAATCAAAATCAGTAGTAGATAAAAAAGACAAATGGAGTGTGCGAAGCGAAGATAACCTCAGGACAAGTCATCATGAGCACCAAATAGCTATAATAAACAATAAAGCAAAAATATTAACAAAGTTACAGGAGTAAACAATGGCAAAAAATGACTTGATAACAATGGACGGAAAAGTTGTAGAGGTGTTACCAAATGCGACATTTAATGTGCAATTGGAAAATGGTTTGATAGTGTTGTGTCACATATCTGGCAAAATGAGAATGCACTATATCAAGATACTTTTAAACGACAAAGTGACGGTTGAGATCACTCCATATAGCTTAGATAAAGGTCGCATAACGCATAGGTTTAAATAGTAAAATATTTTGCACACATCTAATTTTTTAATCTATATTGATAGATGTTGTTGGAGATATGCTTTGGGACGCCTATTGATATAAAAGAAATAGCTTTGATCAAAATTTATTTGTTTAAAATAAAATTGTCACAAATATAAAAAAAGTTATTTTAAGTTTATTATGTTATTTTAATACATAAACAAGGTATAAATATGAAATATGAAAAAGAGCAGATATTTAAAGCTGTAGCGACAGTAAACGACCCTGAAGTTGGGTTTAATTTAGTAGAAATGGGTTTGATATATGATGCATCGTGTGATGAAAATGGTGAAGTTTTAGTTACCATGACATTGAGCACAAAAGCTTGTCCTTTGCATCAGATGATTGTGCAGTGGGTTGAAGAAGCAGTATTAAGAGAGTTGCCAGAAGTAACCAAAGCAACAGTAGATGTAGTTTGGGAGCCTGCTTGGAATATATCTTTTGCAAGCGATGAAGTCCAACAAAAACTTAAAGGAGGCTTATGATAAACTTCATAGAAAAAATATTTTTACCAATAACAGCACCAATACGATTTGTTCAACGAAACTTTAAATCTGTTTTATTTTTCACGATATTATTGTATATAGTTTTAAATATTGACAAAGAAACATTGAGCACCGCAAGCGCTAATTTAGCTCAAGTAGAAATAGTCGGTCCTATAATTTTATCGGACAATATCATAAAACAACTTGACAAAATTAAAAATGACGAGAATATAAAAGGGGTGCTTATAAAAATAAACTCGCCCGGAGGCGCTGTAGATGCGTCTGTTGAGATTGCTTATGCTATAAAAGAACTAAACGAACTTAAACCGGTGGTATCTTATGCTAGCGGTGTGATAGCAAGTGGTAGCTATTATGCTAGCTTGTATAGCTCTAAAATAATAGCAAATCCTGGCAGTATTGTAGGCAGTATCGGTGTCATTATAAGTGGTATCAACACAGAAAAACTTATGGAAAAAATCGGTATTGAAACTCAAACAATAAAAGCAGGTAAATATAAAAGTGTAGGCACAAGCGCCAGAGCATGGGATGATATAGAAAAGCAGGAGTTATCAAAAGTTATAAATGATACATACGATATGTTTGTAGACGATGTTTTAAAAGCAAGAAAACTACAAATCGACAAAAATATGTTCGCAGATGGTCACATATTTACAGCAAGACAAGCTAAAGACATCGGTCTCATAGATGAAGTAGCTACCATATCAAAAGCTAAAGAATTTTTGATAAAAAAAGCAAAAGTTGATAAACCAGTATGGCAAGAAGAGGATAGGTTTGAAAAATTTGTGAAACAAGTCAATACAAGTTTAATCAAATCAATACAATTGTATACTTCAAGCTTGAAGGCATATTGATGAGAGTTTTTTTCTATATATTATTGTTTGTAATATCACTAAACGCTAAAGCTATTTTATGCTACAAAGAAGCTGTTACTACACCATCGATGATGAAAACTGCTATACTTGAAGGCGATGAATGTGTTGGCAAGACTATCAAAAATATGCTTGACGATGGATGGTTTGTAAAAGATATACAAACAAATAAAACTAACGAAAAGTTAAACTTTGTATATATATTTGTCAATAACAAACAAAATATAGCAAAACCTATCAAGTTGAAAACAGACAAAAAAATAGCAAAAAAATTGTTTGACACAAGATGCAAAAGATGCCACAAAAAAAGTGATAAGGATTTGTTAAAATACAAAAAATTTGATGACTTCCAGCATAGACTATCGCAATATGCAAGAGATGAGATAAGCTCAAACAATGCATATTTGATGTCGCCTGTAGCCAAGTCAGTAACCCAAGACGATGCAAAAATTATATATAATTATATCAAGGATAATTTAGAAAATTAGAGATGTTCTAGAGGTGTCTTGAGTATATTTTAAATATCTTCGCTATCTATCACAATCTTTGTGCTTACATTTCCTCTTGGATTAAACACTGCCGTGAGTTTTAGTTTTTTTGGTTGGAGTTTTTCATAAATAGTATCATATATCTCATTTGATGAATTTTCATGAGATATGTATTTTGAAGCAAAACTATTTATATAAAGCTTCAGTGCTTTTAGTTCAATAACCAAAGAATTTGGAATGTATTGTATATAAATAGTAGCAAAATCAAAATACCCACTCATAGGACACCTACACATAAATTCAGGTAGTTTTATGTTTATCTTGTAGTTTTTTTTATGTGTATTTGGCCAAAAATTTTGTGGGTTATTTATATCAAACTGATTTACTTCTAATTCACCATATTTTTTTTTATTTTTCATATTGTAGTGTCAAATCATCATATGCTTTACCTACACGCGATGCCATAGAGCTAATACCATAACCTAACCATACCCTTGGATCGTAGTAGTTTTTATTTGGCTTTTCTTTGCCTTCGTTATTTCCTATTTGGGTTTGTAGTTTATCTTGGTTTTCTTTTTGAAATTTATTTACTCCACTCCAAAATGCCCATTGTGTGTCTGTATCTATGTTCATCTTGACAACACCATAACTTATAGCTTCTTGTATTTTAGAATGCTCGCTGCCGCTACCACCATGAAACACAAAATCAATAGGATTGTTGGTACTTAAAGATAGTTTTGTTTTGATATGTTTTTGACTATCTCTTAAAATAGATGGCATCAAAATGACATTGCCCGGCTTATATACTCCGTGAACATTGCCAAAACTGGCAGCTATAGTAAAATTTTCTCCTATAAGACTGAGTTGTCTGTAGGCCAGAAGAACATCATCCGGTTGAGTATACAACAAATCATTTTCAATTGAACTATTGTCAACTCCATCCTCTTCGCCGCCTGTGATACCAAGCTCTATTTCTATACCCATATTTAATTCGTGAAATTTTTTAAAATATTGTGTTGATATAGCGATATTTTCATCTAATAATTCAGCGCTTAAATCAAGCATATGAGATGTAAAAAGTGGCTTTTTGGTATGTTTAAAATACTTCTGCCCCTCTTCTAATAACCCATCTATCCAAGGAAGCAGTTTTTTATTTGCGTGGTCTGTGTGCAATATGACAGCTACTCCATAGTGTTTTGAAATATAGTGTATATATTTGGCCCCTGCTACAGCTCCTATTATGGCAGTTTTAGCGTTATTGTCGCAGCAAGAACCAGCAAAATGCTTCGCTCCACCATGGCTAAACTGTAGTATTATTGGCATTTGCCTTTTTTTTGCTTCTGCTAAAACAGCATTTATTGATTCGCTATTGACTATATTTATAGCGGGTATTGCAAGATTCTTCTCTTTTGCTTTTTTGTATATCTCTTTTGCCTGTGTAGCATTGACTACGCCTTTGTATTTTGAAAACGACATGGTACAAATCTTAGTTTAGTTTTATTGATGCTTTTTTCTCAAGCGACAATACTTTTTTATCAATTTTGTCCATAAGTTTTTTTTGTTTTAAAACTTCTATTATTTTAGCTTTTGAATCATCGTATGATGCTGTGCCTTCAGGTTTTTTGTCTTCAAGATAAATTATATGATATCCATATTTAGTTTTTATGGGAGTTTTTGAGTAGTTGTTTTTGTTTAGTTTTGAAGCTGCCTTAGAAAATTGAGGCACCATAGACTTTGGTTCAAACCAGCCTAAATCGCCGCCATTTGGACCGGTTGGTCCTGTTGAGTGCTGTTTGGCAAGAGTTTTAAATGTTTGAAACTTATTTTGACTTTTGTTAAGTGTTGTTATCAACTCTTGTGCTTTTGACTTTGTTTTTAATAATATATGGCTAGCCCTCATAACTGCTTTTTGAGATAAATTTTTTCTATTTTTATCGTAAAATGTTTTCATTTGAGTGTCGGATACTTTTATATTGTTGACCTCTTTTTGCATCCAATACTCTAAAGCGAGGTTGCCTTTTAGGACATGCATCGCTTCTTTAAATCCTTTGCTATTTGGAACTCCAGATTTCATAGCATATGCCATAAGAAGCTTTTTTTTGACTATTTGGTCTAAAATTTTTGTTTTATCTGCTTTTGGTATAGTGTTCAAATTTATACTTTTGCCTACTATTAGTTTGACATCTTGGTCTGTAATTTTTTCACCATTTACGGTGCCATAATTTTGAGCGGATATTGCAAATTGTGCAAATACCACACAAACGATTAAAATTTTTTTCATATTTTTCCTTTTTGATTTGTTAAGCACAATTATATCTAAAAAATCTTTAATTATTGTTTGATAGATAAAGAAAATTTAGAAATTGTAGTATTTGTATCGCACAAAAAAGTATTTTAAGTAAAATTATGATATAATCACTAAAAAATAGGATTTAGAATTGAGACTGTTAGTAGTTGAAGATGAAATAACTTTAAATAAAACCATAGTAGATGGTTTGTTGGACGAAGGATATTTGGTTGATTCTGTAGAAAATTTAGCAGATGCAGAGTATTTTATAGAGATAAGGCATTATGACTTGATAATCGTGGATTGGATGTTAAGTGATGGCAGCGGTTTGGGTATAGCAAAAACTGTCAAAAGTAGATTTGGCAAAACCGCCGTTGTGATTTTAAGTGCCAGAGATGATAAACAAAGTATACTCGATGCATTTGATGTAGGAATAGATGATTATATCACAAAACCATTTGACTTTGATATTTTTATCGCTAAAATTAGAGCGAGACTTAGATTTGGTGGTAGTAATTGTATAGCAATAGATGATTTGATTATCGACACCGATGACGAAAAGGTGACACTCAACGACAAAGAGATCGAGTTAAAAGGCAAACCTTTTGAGGTGCTTTCTCATTTAGCCAGACATAGAGACCAGATAGTATCGAAAGAGCAACTTCTTGACTCTATATGGGAAGAACCAGAGTTAGTAACACCAAATGTCATAGAAGTAGCGATAAATCAAATAAGACAAAAGATGGACAAGCCACTTGGTATATCTACCATAGATACAGTAAGACGAAGGGGTTATAGATTTTGTTATAATAGTAAAGATGATGACGAGTTGGACTAAAGGTTCACAGTATTGAAGTTTAGCATACAAAGAGAGTTTCTGACTAGACTTATAGTTGCAACTTCTGTATTTTTGTTTGCTATATCTTTGTTTTTTTATAACTATATATTGACCACAATAAAGTCCGACATAGAAAATAATCTGGAATTAAATGCAAAACTTGTAAACAACCTAAATAAATTAGATCAAAAAAGTATCACTATGTTGGGCTATTTTTTGGAAAATAGAACTTCAATAGATATCATATTTATAAACAAAAAGCAAAAAATATACCACAGCAACTATAAAAAAGACGGCAGAAGTTTTTACAAGATTGAGTATCCATCAACAGATATCAAAAATAGTTTTATAACAATAACAAAAGATATGACAACAACTTTTGATACTATTGATAAAATATTTCAAAATTTATTTATATTTGCTTTTATTGGGCTATTTTTTGTTATTTTGTATGCCGTTACAATATCAAAAGTCCTAACACTTCCCATAAACAAGTTTTCCAAACTTATAGCAAATACAGACACTAACAATATACAAACTTTGGATAAAGCTACCATGCCTTATGAGTTTCACCCCATTGTCGTATCATTGAATAAATTAGCAAATAAAGTCAAGTCTCATATTTTATATCAAAAAGAGTTGTATATAGGTATCACACACGAGTTGAAAACTCCTCTAAGTGTCATAAAGCTAAAAAACGATATAATGCTAAAAAAGCCAAGAACAATTGAACAATATAAAGAAACACTATTGTTAAATTTATCTGAAACAGACAAAATGACAAACATAGTAAGTTCAGTTATGGAGATGGGAAGACAAGAGGCTACAAAGTTTGAACATGAGAAATATATTGATGTAGCTTCAAGTGTCAAAGTAGTTGTAAATGACTTCTCATTTATAGCTCAAAAGTCGTATAAAATAAAACTAAAAAATAATATTGAAAATATAAAACTAAAAATACAACCCACAATGTTTTCTCAAATAGTTCAAAATCTGTTACAAAATGCGATTAAATTTGCTAAAGAGAATAGCGAGATAATAGTTTCTTTGGAGAAACAACAACAATATGTATATATAAAAATTATAAACGAAGGCCAAACGATAGATGAATCGGTTGATTATTTTGCACCATTTATAAGATATGGCGACAAACAAGGGGTTGGACTGGGCTTATATTTGTCTAAAAATGCATCAGATACCATAGGGTCGCAGATATATTTGAAAAATCGAGATGATGGTTTAGATGGTGTCGTAGCAACTTTAAAGATAATTTGCTAAAATATAAGATTATTTACAAATATAAAATTTTATTTGTGCAAAATTTAAGAAAAATACCCAAATACGGGCTCAAAAATAAAAAAGGCAAAATTTGGAAAATGTAGGCTTGTTTGATGTTATTACTATAAGTATCATCACGGTATTGGGATTTAAGGGTTTGATTAGAGGTCTGATAAAAGAAGCATTTGGACTTGTAGGCATAATTGGCGGTGTTTTCGTAGCTTCAAGAATTGCCAATAGTATCGGTAAGATTATTGGTGATATTGTAGGAATTGAAAACAACTCTACATATATGATTGTTGGTTTTGTTGTGTCGCTTTTAGTATTTTGGAGCTTGGTATATATGATAGGACTTATAGTATATAAAATAGCAGATAAAAGTGGTTTGGGTATATTTGACAAATTTTTAGGTTTTTGTTTTGGAACCGCTAAAGTATTTTTGATATTTTCAATATCTATTTATGCTTTGACCAGTATAGATATGGTAGCACAAAAATTAGACAAAGCAAACAAAGATAGTATTATGTATGAAGTGTTTAAAACAACAGGGTCGTATATATTAAAAATAGGTGGACAGACACCGCAAAGTATTGAAAAAATTATTGATAAAAAACTGGAAGAAAAGGTGGATAAATAAATTGTTTGAAAATATTTATATACAACAAAGAGTGCAAAAAGCGAAAAACTTAAGAGAGCTTGGTATCAATCCTTATTCAAACAAAACTAAAAAAGATAGTGATATAAAAACTTTTAAGCAAACAAACAAACACATAGTATCTCTTGAAAACAAAAGAGATGAGACAAAAGTATTCACTATATGTGGCCGTATCAAATTTTTTCGTATTATGGGCAAAGCAACTTTTTTGAAGATAGAAGACGCTACATCACTTTTGCAAGTTTATGTATCAAGAGACAATCTCGAAGATGGATTTTATAACAATATATTTAAAAAATGTTTTGAAACTGGCGATATTGTAGAGGTCGTTGGATATGCTTTTGTCACTGGGAAAGGTGAGTTATCTATATATGCTCAAAAAATATCAATGCTGACAAAAGCTATATCGCCATTGCCTGAAAAATTTCATGGACTGCAAGATAAAGAGCAACGATACAGACAAAGATATCTTGATATGATTATGAATGATAATATAAAACAAACTTTTCAAACAAGAAGTAAGATAATATCACTAACTAGACAATTTTTTGAAGCAAAAGATTTTTTGGAAGTTGAGACACCTATGATGCACCCAATAGCAGGAGGAGCAAATGCAAAACCATTTATAACACACCATAATAGTTTATCGGTGGATAGGTATTTGCGAATTGCACCAGAATTGTATTTAAAGCGTCTCATAGTAGGCGGTTTTGATGCCGTGTTTGAGATAAATAGAAACTTTAGAAATGAAGGTATGGACGCAACACACAATCCTGAGTTTACATCTATTGAATTTTATTGGGCTTATAAAACTTACAAAGATTTGATAAAACTTACAATAGAATATCTTGAATACCTTTTACATAGTTTAAACTTGCCAAAAAAGATAGATTATGCTGATAAACAAATAGATTTTTCTGATATTTTACAAGTGCCATTTGTAGAAAGTCTAATAACAATTGGCGAGATACCAGCAGACATATGTGGCGACATAGAAAAAATATATAGTTTCTTTGAAGCTAAAAATATACCAATAAAACAAAAACTAAATTTAGGACAACTACAAGGCGAACTTTTTGATATATTTGTAGAGCATAAACTTATAAATCCTACATTTATAGTGGATTATCCTATACAAATAAGCCCATTAGCAAGACGAGATGATGACGACCATAATATAGCACAAAGGTTCGAACTATTCATAGCTGGAAAAGAGATCGCAAATGCTTTTAGTGAGCTAAATGACCCAATTGATCAGCTTGGTAGGTTTGAACAACAAATAGTTGCTAAAGAATCAGGTGATGATGAGGCACATGAGATGGATGAAGATTATATTGATGCTTTGTCATATGGTATGCCACCAACTGCTGGACAGGGTATAGGTATAGATAGATTAGTTATGTTGCTTACAAATAAACAAAGCATAAGAGATGTCATACTTTTTCCTGCTATGAAAACAAAAAATAAGAGCTAAAATGAAATATAAAATAGCCGATATATTTATGTTTTTGGACGATATATCTGCTTTTGAACTACAAGAACAATGGGACAATAGCGGTTTGCTTGTAGGAAACAAAAAAGATACGTTTGATACGATTTGCTTGACTATAGATATCGATGACACACTATTAGACAGCTTACCAAACAACACTTTGGTGATATCGCATCATCCCATGATATTTACACCAATTAGTCGCATCAATTTTGATGACATGGCGACTAAATTTTTGTATAAAATGATAAAAAAAGATATAAAATTGATATCTATGCATACAAATTTTGATAAAACTCATCTAAATAGATATTTTTGCGAAAATATTTTAGGGTTTTGTGGTGAGATGAAAAATGACTATCTTTTTATTTCACAAGTAGATACAAGTTTTGATAAACTTTTAGAAACAATATCACAAAAGATAGATAAAAAATACTTTAACTTTGTTAAAACAAAAGAGAATATAAAAGATATCACAATAATGTGTGGAAGTGGCACATCATTTTTAAATAATATCACAACCGATTGTTTTTTAACAGGAGATGTTAAATATCATAATGCTGTCGAGGCGAAAGCAAAAGATATATCACTTATAGATATTGGTCATTTTGAAAGTGAGAAGCATTTTGGCAGTTTAATTTATAAAAAATTAACAAACTACTTGGAACATAAAGAAATAAAAGTTATAATACCAAAAATACAAAACCCACAGCAGGAGAAAAAATTTGAATAAAGAGTTTGAACATTTGATTGGTTTATCGCAGTTAAACCAAGATATAAGTGAGATAAAACCGCAGATAAGCAACCACGAAAAAGTGCTTAAAAAAAGTGCCAATAAAATTGAAAATATAAAAAATGATATTGAAACAACAAAAGAAAATATAGTAAATACACAGCAAAATGTATCTAAAAATAATACACACTTAAAAGATTTGTCTACGCAACTAAAAGATATAACAAAAAAATCAAAAAAGGCCAAAACTCAAAAAGAAGTTAATGCTGTGCAAATAGAAGAGGATATAGCTAAATCATCAATATCATTCACAAATGATGAAATAACAAGACTTCAAAATATAATCGAACTTAAAAAAAGTCAAAATAAAGAGAAACAAGAAGAGCTTAAAATAGAAAAAAAGCTTTTTGATAAACTATCAAAAAGTATAAAAGGCGAGATAAAAGAGTTAAATACAAAAATAAATGAGATAAAAAAGCAAAAAACAGCATTGGCAAAATATGTAGATAAAAAACTTTTAAATTTTTATGAAAATATACAAAGATGGGCAAAAGAAACTGCCGTTGTGAAGGTTAAAAATAAAGCTTGTTACGGTTGTTTTATGAAAATTAGCAACAAAACATACAACCTGTTAAAATTGGGCAATGACATAAATGTATGCGATAGTTGCGGTAGAATTATTTATATAGAGAAAAATATTGATTAGTTTAAGCTAATCTTGATATACTTTCATGTTTGTTTAGTAGGGAAACAGGTCGCATTTATGTGCTTGTTGATGCAGTGAGATATTTAGATATAGTTTTAAATAGCTCGAGCATTTACGATATCCGAAAGACAAAACTTCAAAAAAGGATAAATATGAATAAAATTATATTTGGTTTGTTGGCAATATCAACTTTGGTTTTCGCTGAAGATGGAACATCGACAATAC
>Ga0164315_10000094_pt1 | contig 47775 bp, 45 predicted proteins | sample GuaBasSedimGuay6_FD_113737 | JGI IMG/M metagenome (GOLD analysis project Ga0164315, IMG submission 113737) | Subseafloor sediment microbial communities from Guaymas Basin, Gulf of California, Mexico - Guay6, Core 4569-2, 0-3 cm | ecosystem: Environmental > Aquatic > Marine > Hydrothermal vents... | reverse complement strand
TTGTCGTCTATTTTGGCTTTTAGTTTAGTTTTAAATATATCTAACTCTTCGTCCAATTGTGCTTTGAAACCATCGCTTATAGCTTTGTCTAAGTTGCTGTTTATATTTATGCGTGTCTCTTTTGGGTTTTTGATATCTACATAGATACCGCCATTTATATCAAAGTTGTCAATTTTTGCGAGTATCTTACCTACTATCTCATCTGTTTTGGTTTTGGTTTTGGCATATACAAACTTTGTATTGACAAAATTTATTTTCAAAGCGGTGTCTATTTTAGTCCAGTTTTGAACAGTAGTCAGTGAGTTTATAGCTATTTTCGAGTTGTTTAGTTTTAGGTTTTTATCCAACTCAATGCTATCTTTAAATATTCCTGCTACTTTGGTATTTAGCTTGAGTAGCCCATCATAAGTGATAGCTACATCCAAACTCTCAAAACTATCGGAGCTTCCGTTGATATATCCAGACGGATAGCTTCCTAGTTGTTTGGGGTCGCTTGATATATTCAAAATCTTGCTACTATATTTTGAGTTTGCTTTTATAACATTTGCTTCAAATTTTCGCATGGTAATCGTAGGCATATTTGAGAACATCTTGTATCTTATGTATCGTCCTTTTGCTCGAACTACATCGTTTTTGGTGTCATTGGCATCTTGTGGTATGTATGGTTTGACTTTGTCATAATAGTTTTGACCCATAGCACTATATTGTGCTACATAGGGGTCTATATATTGTGCTACAAAATCAAACTTACCGCCAGATTTGGTGCTGTATTTTGACATAATTTTGTCTATATCTTTTTGTGGCAAAGTTTTGATAGATTTGAAATCATCGTTTATAGTTTGTTTGTCATCTTTGTATTTTTGTTTTATAGTCGCTACATCATTTTTGATAGATTTTGTCTTTTGTTTGAGTTGTTTAACTTTTTTGTTTATCTTGTCAATATCCTCTATATTTTTGATATCTTTTGCCATAGTTTCTATAGCTTTGTAGTCTTGTTTTATTTGCGATATATTGTCGTCAAACTTATCTATTTTATCTGTCTTTATGCTTTGCCACGAAGTTTTGATATCATCTAATCTACCTTTGATAGCTTTTGCTTCTTTTATGGAGTTTAAATTTTCTCTATCAAAGATATCTTCGATTTTAGGCAAACTATTTTTGAGTTTATCGGCAAAATCTATATCCTGTGCTGGCTCTTTGATGACAGGCTTATCTACTATAGTTATGTCTTTAAATGCTATATACTCAATATCGAGCTTTTTTCTCAATAAATTTTTGCCGTGTAGGTCAAGAGTGAAGTTTTTGATACTGTTTTTTTGGCTATCTGTTTCAAACTTGATATCCCCAAAAGTGATACGAACATCGGCAAAATTGCTTTTCGCATAGCCTATAGACACACTGCTACCCACTGCTTTGCTTAAGCCATACGAAGCACCCCACCGCACAAGTGGATCGAAAAATAGCACGAAAAATATCGCCAAAACTGCATATATGACAGCTATGACACCCAAACCCCACCATCGCATAAACTTTTGTTTTTGTTTTTTTTCATTTTGTTTTCTGTATGGATTTAGCCATTTTAGATACTTTTTATTTTCAAAGCCCAGCTGCATAAGCTGCCTATACTTTTCAAACAAAAACTTAGACAAAAGATACAAAGGATAAAATAGCACCACCGACACCACTACACTACCCATAGTTATAGTATGATTAAATCCAAACCAAAGTGCTACTGGGTTGTTGTAAAGTGTGGTGAAAAATGAGTTCAAAGCTCCATAGGTGAGTATCTCGTGTCCAACTACTGCAAACACAGGATCAAGCAAAGCTCCCACTGAAGCGAAAAATACCATAAATACCATAAATATACCTATAGGCATATTTATCATAAACACCGCCAAAAATAGCAAAACAGTAGTTAAACTAAAAAATGGCAAAAACCCACCAACTGCACCAAAAGCCAAAGCGAGACTCAACTGGTATGATTTTTCTGCGCTATTTAGTGCATAAAATAGATCAAATAAACTTTTCATAATTTTCCTTTTTGTTATAGCTTTAGGCATATTTAGATATCTTTCTAGTATCAATGTCAGTGCTATTTTTGTGGCGATATATAACCTTTGGTTATCGAGTTTATTATAACATATTTGCCTTAACACAATCTACAATACAATAAAAAGCCAGAATACAGACCTGTCTATCGTCTCCTTTATGACAGAAAATTTTAGTTTTGCAAGATTGCAAGATAGGTTTATAAAAACTTCAAACTTTAGGGCACCTATCACAATAGAGTATTGAGGTGTTTTATACTCTATCTGCCTCTGTTTGCACCTCTTGAGGAGTTTGCTGTGCCTTGAGAGTTGCCTCCGCCTCTTTGACCTCGTGAGCTGATATTACCTCTGCCTCCAAAGTTTTTTTGGTTTCTGTTTTGGTTTCTGCCTTGAGAGTTGCCTCTACCACCTCTTTGTCCGCCACCTCGACCATTTTGTATCGGTTGGGCTTTTATATTTGGGTCTATATCAAACCCATTTTCGTGTATCTTTTTGATAGGTTTTTTTATAAGTTTTTCTATATTTTTAAGATAATCCAACTCATCGACACATACTATACTAATAGCCTCCCCGCTGTTGCCTGCTCGTCCTGTTCGCCCAATCCTATGGACATAATCCTCGCTTATATTTGGTAGTTCATAGTTTACGACATGAGGCAACTGGTCTATATCTATACCTCTAGCTGCTATATCTGTAGCTACAAGCACGGCTATAGTTTTGTCTTTGAAATCAGCCAAAGCTTTAGTCCTGGCAGTTTGTGATTTGTTACCGTGTATGGCAGCTGAATTTATATCATCTCTTATCAACTCTTTTACTAATCTGTTTGCTCCGTGTTTAGTTCGTGTAAATACCAAAACTTGCTGCCAATTTTCTTTTCGTATCAAGTGCGATAGTAGCTCTTGTTTTCTATTTTTGTCCACTGGATATACTACTTGAGATATATTATCAGCAGATTGATTTCTTTTGGCTACCTCTATAAGTGTAGGGTTGTTTAGAAGTTTGTCTGCTAATTTTTTGATCTCATCTGAGAATGTAGCAGAAAACAGCAAGTTTTGTTTGTATGGTGGAAGTATAGCTAATACCTTTTTGATATCGTGTATAAACCCCATATCAAGCATCCTATCAGCTTCGTCCAACACAAAAAACTCTACGCAAGACAAGTCAAGTTTGCCCTGTCCTACAAGGTCAAGAAGTCGTCCTGGAGTGGCTACTAGTATATCTACTCCCTTTTTTATCTTTGTTATCTGTGGGTTTATACCAACTCCACCAAACACCACAGCAGATGTAAACGGTAGATACTTGCTATATGTTGCTATATCTTCGCCTACTTGTGCGGCTAGTTCTCTTGTGGGTGTGAGGACAAGTGAGCGAACTTGGTGCCGCCCTTTTTTGATATCTTTTTTCATCATAAGCTCTAGCATAGGCAGAGAAAATCCAGCGGTCTTACCAGTGCCAGTTTGAGCTCCTGCTAGCACATCCTTGCCCTCCAGCACTAGCGGTATAGCTTTAGCTTGTATGGGTGTAGGCTGTGTGTAGCCTTGCTCTTTCACTGCTTTGAGTATCTTTTCGTGTAAGTTTAAATCGTCAAATGTCATATATGTGTCCTTTTTTTTGTATTATTTTGTTGGTTGCCTAGTTCAAGTTTTAACTACTGATCTACTGGTGAGTATATCGTGTATCATATGCTTGTCCTTTTTGAACAATGGCACAAACAACAGCGCCAATGTTATAACACTAAACATAAATATCAAGTATCGGTTTACTGCTTGAACTATATTTATATTTTGCCCTGTTTTTTTGTCCGCTACTTTTATGTTTATCGGCATGTTGTCTATATAAAAATCTGCCCAGTTTCTTGCCATTGGGACATCTATATCAAACTTTTTTTCTATCTGTTTTAGTATCTCATCTTCATTTAATATAGAGTTGATTCTGCCATCGTTTTGGCTTGATGATAAACACAGATTGCTTTTTTTGAGATATTTACATATTTTTTCTAGTTTGTTTTGTATCTTTTTCATAATAATAAATATTTTTACCTTGTCTTTGTCAATATGTGTAGATATTCGTTGGTATGAGTGGCTTTATGATTTCTGCTTGTCGTCTTGTCTGCCTTAAATCGCTGATACTCTTTTGTCTGTAAGCTATATTTGCCGTATTTTATCATGATATCTTTTATCTCACTTGCTCTCATGAGTCCTTCGTTGTTGTAGCTTAGAAATATATGTTTGAATTTTGCATGCTTTATCAAGTTTTCAAAACTGTTTTTCACCTCACCTTTTTTGCAATAATCGCTCCTATTGTATTCTGGCAAACCTGTCTTGCCTTTTGGTATAAACTCATCATACAAAGCAATAGTGTTTAAAATATGATAGTTTGAGCTATATTGTCTGTGGTTGTATGGTGGGTCAAGATAGAGTATGTCTCCGCTTATTTGTTTTATAAGTTCGTTGCTGTCTGTGTTGTGTGCCTCGTGGGTGTTGTCGTTTGTCTCAAAGGGAGCTCCATATAGCACTAACTCTTTGAGGGCTGATTTTTTGATATGTTTGAGATATGCTCCATATACAGAAGCGGTATTTGCTACTTTGTCGGCACTTTCTAAAAGTGAAGCTAGTAAAAAATAATACAAATTTGGACTAATTTCACCACTTTTTTTCCACTGCTTGATTTTTGTCCTAATTGTATCTATCTTTTTGCCATTTGTATTGCTAAAATACAGACGACCACTACCACTACCACGACAATAGTTTTGATATACAAATCCACTATCTATCAATGGCAAACTGTTTAGCTTGTCTATATATCTGTGCTTGTCTTGTATATTTTTATGGTTTGCTATATAATTTTTGTTTAAAACATAGCTATAATACTCCAAGTCGTTTGCTATGACTTGTCGCACCTCCTTTTTGAAAGTCCGTCCTACTATACCAGTGCCAGCAAATATATCACAAAACACCTTATCAGATAGATCATCACCCACATGAGCTTTGACAACTTCAAGTATCCAAGACGAAAGCTTGAGTTTGGAGCCTATGTAGTTCATTAATAAATAATCTCTTGAAAATTAATATTATTATTGTTTATAGAAAATTCAATATATTTGATATATAAATTATTATTAGCATTAAACATGTTGAAACTATTGATTAAATTAATATAGTCTTGTGTAGCTTTATCAACTATTTTTCTTGATACAATAACTGGTTCTATACTTGATGGTCTATTAGGTATATAATATTGTTGTAGCCAATCGATATATCTTTGAAGTTGAACAATGATTTCAGGATAAGCCTCTGTTGATTTTAATTCTATAGGGATTATTTTTCTATTAATATCATTAATAATGCTAGACAGCAATATATCAATTTTTTGCATTCCAACGCCACAAGAGACTTCATTTCCAATCCATTCTAAACATTCATTATTGAATATTATTTCAATATTTTGCAAAATATATGATTGTAGATGAGTTTCAAATTGCAAACCACAACTATATTTATTAATTAGTCTAGGTAAAATATTAATTTGTTCAACTCTTCTATTATAACTATATGCATTTATATTTGAAACTATTTGTTGAGTACCAATATCAAATGTAAAATTATTTCCCATTAAATCATTTTGATTATTTTTGTTTCTAATTAATTGAAAAAGTCTTTCACTTTCATAAATAGTAATCATCGTATTGCCACGATTGCCTTTTAGTTTTCTATAGATTAAACTCCATAACATCTGATTTGGAGATTGAATATGTCTAATTTTATCTAATGCTTCCCATTCTGTTACACCTTCAGCATATACTTGGCATGGCTGAATTAGAATTCTAAAAGTTAATGATTTATTTAATTGTTGTCTTAAAAATTGAGTGTTATTGTTATTGTCTAAAAATAAAGTTTGAGTAACTTGAAAAATACCATAAAATTTTCCTTCTCTAATTCCTTGTGAAAAATTTTGCTGTAAATAAAAAACTACAAAGTCATTAGCTCTTATCCTGCTACCATCTGCTATCATACCAAGTAATTTATTTTCAGTTGCATAATGCAAAGATGTATTTGAAGAATTATTAAAATCAATTACATCGTTGTTTGCTCCAGTTCCTGCAAACATATATTCTAAATGGTATTGAAATGTAGTGCTATCTACTACAAACACATGTGTTGTTGCCATTAAAACTCCTTTTTAAAAACATGAATATATTCATGTTTAAATATATAATAGTCACTACTCAAAGCCCTATATCTCCATATACCACCACTGCCAAGTTTGCCACGATTGCCCTCTATGTTTTTGACTATCGTGCCTTTTAGCTTGACTTTGAAGTTTCGTTTTATCATATCCATACAATAAAACCCCAGAGGCACGACTTCGCTGTTTTTATACACATCGCCTATGACCACAGCAAAATACCGCCCTTTTTCCAAGTGCTTGAGACTATTTTGGCATATTGTTTTGAATTTTATCATAAATTTATGAATATCACCGATTTGCGACAGGTCGTCTTCGTCTTGTGTAAATTTGACTATATCCATATATGGTGGGTGCATCAACACAAATTGCACTGCTGTGGTGCCAAACTTATCGTTTGCTTTTGATATATTTTCATCTACTTGTAGTTCATCAAGCGAATTACAATGATTTATATAAAAGTTATCCGCATAATCTCCATCGCCCATACTTTCACTCACATAATCCAACATCTGTGGATTTATATCAAACCCTATGTATCTACGATGAAGTTTTTCGCACTCAAAAAGTGTCGTGCCACTTCCCATAAACGGCTCCAATACTACATCGCCCTTTTTTGTGTATCTTTGTAGGAGTTGATACGGCACTTGTGGCACAAAGTTGCCATGATATATATTTTTGTGTTTGCCACTTTTGTCACGAGCGTTTATCATCCACAGGCTATCTGTATTTATATCGCTATCTTTCCAGTGGTTCATATCGATATCGTTGAACTTCATCGCCTATTTATTGCCCCTTTTTTGACCCTTTATCATAAGTCTCAAAGCATTTAGTCGTATAAAGCCTTCGGCATCTTTTTGGTCATATACTTCATCTTCTTCAAAAGTTGAATGCTCTTGGCTATAAAGCGACACATCAGACTGGCGACCCACTACTTGCACAGAGCCTTTGTATAGCTTAAGCTTGACATCACCTTGCACAAACTTTTGTGTCTCATCTATCGCTTTTTGCAGCATCTCTCTCTCACTTGAATACCAAAATCCATTGTATATAAGTTTGGCATATCGTGGCATTAGCTCGTCTTTTAGGTGGGCTTCTTCTCTATCAAGACACAAACTTTCTATAGCCCTGTGGGCTTTAAGCATGATAGTGCCGCCCGGTGTCTCGTAGCAACCTCTAGCTTTCATACCTACATATCGGTTTTCTACTATATCTATACGACCGATACCGTGTTTGTTACCGTATTGGTTCAAGGTTCGTAGCATAACAGTTGGGCACAACTCTTTGCCATTTAGTCTCACTGGGTCGCCGTTTTTATAACCAATAGTTATATATTCTGGTATATCAGGAGCATCTTGGGGGTCAGTAGTCCATAGCCACATACTATTTTCTGGTTCGTTCATAGGGTTTTCAAGGTGTAGTCCCTCATACGATATATGTAGCAAATTTGCATCCATAGAGTATGGACTTACTACTGGCTTGCCACTTTCATTTAGATGTTTTTTGTCTATATCTATATCATGTTTTTTTGCATAATTTAGTAATTTCTCACGGCTATTCAAGTCCCATTCTCTCCATGGAGCTATCACGGTGATATCTGGATTTAGCCCTAAGTATCCAAGCTCAAATCTCACTTGGTCGTTGCCTTTGCCAGTAGCTCCGTGTGATACTGCATCGGCTCCCATTTGTTTGGCAATTTCTATTTGCTTTTTGGCTATAAGTGGTCTAGCTATTGAGGTGCCAAGCAAATACTCACCTTCATATATAGCATTTGCCCTAAACATAGGAAATACATAATCTCGCACAAACTCCTCTTGGATATCTAACACAAATATATTTTCAGGCTTGATACCGCAGCTTAATGCTTTGGCTCGTGCTGGTTCGACCTCATCTCCTTGCCCTAAATCAGCGGTAAATGTGATAACTTCAGCATCATATTCGTCTTGTAGCCACTTTAGTATGACCGATGTATCAAGCCCGCCACTATATGCTAAAACTACTTTTTTGATATTTTTATCCATTTTCTTCCTTTTTAAAATTTTATCTAAATAGACTTAAAGGTGCCTTTAATATTTTTATGATACAATAGTTTATAATACACCAAGGGCAAAATATGAAAGATATCATGGACAAACTCACCAACAACTTAAACGAAACAATATCACAAGCTGTGTCGTTATGCTTACACAACAAGACACAAGAAGTGATGCCTGTACATATATATTGGGCTATGATAAACACTACAAACTCTACACTCAACCAAGCACTCAATAGGCTAAACATAGACACCAAACCAATAGAACTTGAAGCTAAAAGTATGGCCGACAAACTACCAAAAGTCTCTGCCATAAGCAAAGAAGACATAAGAGTATCACAAAATGCAGTACAAAGTTTGGAAAAAGCAGTGGCTCTTATGACAAACATGGGTGATAGCTTTGTAGCGGTTGACACATACATATTAGCTAATATAGATACATCTACATACAAAGAGTTGTTTGACAAATATGTTGATGCCCTTCAACTTAAAAAAACTTTAGAAGATATGCGAGGAGGAGCTAAGATAGACCAAGCCACTAAAGATGAAAATCTTGAAAGCTTAAAAAAGTTTGGCATAAACCTAAACCAAAAAGCGATAGATGGAGAGCTTGACCCGGTCATAGGACGAGATGAACAAATAGACCGTATGATGCAAATACTTGTGAGAAAAACTAAAAATAATCCTATACTTATAGGAGAACCGGGCACAGGCAAAACAGCTATAGCAGAAGCACTTGCAAAAAAAATTGTAGATAAAGATGTGCCAACTTCACTTTTAAACAAAAAGGTCATAACTCTTGATATGAGTGCGTTGATAGCAGGTGCGAAATACAGAGGCGAGTTTGAAGATAGATTAAAATCAGTCATAGATGAAGTCAAAAAAGCTGGAGATATTATTTTATTTATCGATGAGATTCACACTATCATTGGAGCAGGTGCGAGTGAAGGCAGTATGGACGCAGCGAACATACTAAAACCAAGTTTAGCTAGAGGCGAACTACACACTATAGGTGCAACTACCATCAAAGAGTATCGCAAATATTTTGAAAAAGACACAGCGATGCAAAGGCGATTTCAGCCTATACTTGTAAGCGAACCTACTATCAACGAAGCCTTGCAGATACTTCGTGGTATCAAAGACAAATTAGAAACTTTTCACAATATATCTATAAAAGACAGTGCATTAGTCAGTGCCGTGAAGCTATCTCACAGATACATCACTGATAGATTTTTGCCTGACAAAGCTATCGACCTCATAGACGAAGCCTCAGCACAGCTCAAAATTCAAATCCAATCCCAACCAGAAAAACTTAGTCAAACAAGCAGAACTATAAGCACTCTCAAAGTAGAAAAAGAAGCTCTAAAGATGGAGCCAAACGAGACCAATGACAAAAGGATAAAAGCCATAGACAAAGAGCTTGGCGACTTAGACGAACTACACAACTCTCTTTTGGCACAATTTGAAAATGAAAAAACTACATTTGACGATATATCAAAACTTAAAAGCGAGATAGATCGACAAAAAGATTTGTCAACCATAGCCAAACGACAAAGTGAGTTTGAAAAAGCAGCAAAAATAGAATACGGCGAGATACCCAAACTACAAGCAAGTATAGATAAACTTGAAAACAGATGGCAAACCATGCAAGAACACGGAGCTTTGCTTAAAAATTTTGTAGACGATGAGATGATAGCTGGCATAGTTGCAAAATGGACAAATATACCAGTATCAAAAATGTTAAGCACTGAAAAACAAAAAGTTCTTAATATAGTCAATGTGCTCAAAAAAGATGTCGTAGGTCAAAGTGAAGCAGTAGAAGCTATAGGCAAAGTTATAAAAAGAAATAAAGCTGGACTAAGTAGCGCCAACCGACCTGTAGGAAGTTTTCTATTTTTAGGCCCTACAGGTGTAGGCAAAACACAACTTGCTAAAACTCTGGCTAAATTTTTATTTGATACCCCCGAAGCACTTGTGCGATTTGATATGAGTGAGTATATGGAAAAACACTCGGTTAGTCGCCTCATAGGTGCTGCGCCTGGGTATGTTGGCTATGAAGAGGGCGGACAACTAACGGAGGCAGTTAGACGAAAACCATATAGTATAGTGCTATTTGATGAGATAGAAAAAGCCCACAAAGATATATTTAATATCCTTTTGCAAGTATTAGACGATGGACGATTGACTGACAACAAAGGAGTTACAATTGATTTCACAAATAGTATCATCATCCTAACTTCAAACATAGCAAGCGACAAAATCGCCACGATAGAAGACAAGAGTGAACAAAAACAAGAAGTAACCCATGAACTAAAACGGTATTTCAAGCCAGAGTTTCTAAATAGGCTCGATGATATTGTGATATTTGACCAGCTAAATCTTGAAGCTATCACTTTGATAGTAGATATACTTCTTGATGAACTAAAAATTAAGCTTTTAAGCCAAAATATATCTATAGAGATAAGCGGTGATATGAAAAACTACATAGCAAATGCAGGGTTTGATCCTGTGTATGGAGCTAGACCGCTTAAACGGGCTTTATATGACATAATAGAAGATAGGCTAAGCGATGAGATACTCAAAGAGCAGTTAAAAGATGGTGATACTGCTAGTTTTGATATAAAAAATGATAAAATAGAGTTAACCATAAGTTAGATTTGGTATCATACAAAAAAGGATAAATATGAGAGAGATAAAATACAATGATATAGTAAATGTTATCAAAAATATGATAGTCCAGTGTGGAACAGTGTTGCCAAAAGATGCCTACAAAGCTATAAAAGATGCCTATGAAAACGAAAAATCACAAGTTTCAAAAGAGGTGTTAGCACAACTACTTGAAAATGCAGACATAGCAAAAAACGAACAAAGACCGCTTTGTCAAGACACTGGGTTGGCTGTATTTTTTGTCAATATTGGCGATGATGTGAGGGTAGTCGGTGGCAATATAAGAGATGCTATAAACGAAGCTACCGAACAAGGCTACAAGGAAGCATACTTGAGAGCAAGCACTTGTGAGCCATTTAGTAGAGCAAACCTAAAAGACACAATTGGCTATAACTTACCAGCTATTGTGCACTTCGATATAGTCCCTGGTGACAAGCTCGATATCTCATACGCAGCAAAAGGAGGAGGCAGCGAAAATGTATCGAGAGCCAAAGTTTTCCCACCAGCAGCTGGCCGTCAAGGTATCATAAACTATGTCAAAGAGGTCATAAGTGATGGTGGTGGCAACCCTTGTCCGCCACTTACCGTTGGAGTGGGTATCGGTGGCACATTTGAAAAAGCTTGTATCTCGTCAAAGCATGCTTTGTTTCGTGATATAGGTAGCACCAACGAAGATGACGAGATGGCAAAACTAGAACAAGAGATAAAAGATGAGTTAAACAAATTGGGTATCGGAGCTATGGGTATGGGCGGCACACAAACTGTGCTCGCCGTGCATATAGAATCAAACCCTTGTCATATAGCTTCACTGCCAGTGTCAGTCAATGTCCAGTGTCATAGCTCACGACACTCACATATAACTATATAAAGGATAACTCATGAGCAAAACATACAAACTAACTACACCACTAAACGAAAAACAAACAAGAGAGCTAAAAGTAGGCGACATAGTGTTGTTAAGTGGCAAACTTTTTACAGCGAGAGACGCAGCACACAAGAAGCTAACTGACTTGATAGCACAGGGCAAGCAGTTGCCATTTGATATCAAAGGTAGTGTGATATATTTTGTAGGTCCAACCCCTGCTAAACCCGGCGAACCAATAGGAAGTGCAGGTCCAACTACAAGTTATCGTATGGATAGTTATAGTCCCACCATGATAGCAAATGGTAGTCTTGGTATGATAGGCAAAGGCAAACGAAACCAAGCAGTAAAAGACGCATGCAAAAAGTATGGAGCAATATATTTTGGTGCTACAGGTGGAGCTGGAGCATTGCTGGGCAAGAAAATTAAAAGCTCCAAAATCATAGCATATCCTGAGTTAGGACCTGAAGCAGTGCGAGAGATAGAAGTAGAGGATTTTCCAGTAACCGTGATAAACGACTCATATGGAGATGATTTGTATCAAATAGGCAGAGAGCAATATGAAGTATTTGAATAAATGGTATATCTTTAATTTATTTTATTTTGATACAATGTTATAGTTTTATTAAAGGAATATTATGGGAAAATTTGTAAACAACAACAAAGAGTTTTTTGAGTTTTGTGAAAAAAAAGAAGTAGAGTTCGTAGACTTTAGATTTACGGATATCAAAGGTGCTTGGCATCATATAAGCTATAGATATAAAGCGGTAAATGAAGAGTTGTTTGAAAATGGTATGCCATTTGATGGTAGCAGCATAGAAGCATGGCAACCAATAAATCAATCAGATATGATATTAAAACCAGATGTCCAAAGTGCTTTTTTGGATCCATTTACAGCAGATATGACAATCATAGTCATATGTAGTGTGTATGATATATACAAAAACGAAATGTATGCAAAATGCCCTCGTAGCATAGCTGCAAAATCGTTAGAGTATTTAGCACAAGCAAATGTAGGAGATGTGGCATATTTTGGTCCTGAAAATGAGTTTTTTATATTTGAAAATGTCAAGATAAAAGATAGACCAAACGAATCATTCTATTTTGTAGATACAGAAGATGGCGGCTGGAACAAAAAAGCAGATATAGAAGGGGGTAATATGTCTCACATAGCTGGCACCAAAGGTGGGTATTTTCCAGTAGCTCCTGTAGACAAAGCTGTGGATTTGAGAGCAGAGATTATGCTGGTGCTTGAAGAGGTGGGATTAACTGTCATGTTAGGTCACCACGAAGTAGCACAAGGACAACACGAGATAGGCATAGTATATGATACGCTCGTTGAAGCTGCTGACAATGTTCAAAAGCTCAAATATGTAGTCAAGATGGTAGCACACCTAAACGGCAAAACTGCTACATTTATACCAAAACCAATTCACGGCGACAATGGCAATGGAATGCATGTGCATCAAAGCATATGGAAAGATGGCAAAAATACATTTTATAAAAAAGGCGAATATGGCAACTTGTCAGATGAAGCAAGGTGGTATGCTGGTGGCGTATTTAAGCATGCATTTGCGGTATCTGCATTTACCAATGCCTCTACAAACTCATACAAAAGGTTGGTTCCTGGCTTTGAGGCACCGAGCATATTGACCTACTCAGCACAAAACCGTTCAGCTGCTTGTAGGGTTCCGTGGGGAGCTGGAGAAGCAGCGACACGACTTGAGATGAGATTTCCAGATAGCACTGCAAATCCTTACTTAGGTTTTGCTGCTATGATGATGGCTGGAATTGATGGTATCAAAAACAAAATAGAGCCAGTTGGCCCTATGGATGAAGATCTGTTTGAGCTATCTTTAGATGAAATTAGAGAGAAACATATTCCACAGATGCCAAACACTCTAAGAATGGCCGTAGAGGGTTTGATAAAAGACAATGACTTTTTAAAACCTGTATTTACACAAGATATGATAAACACATACCAACACTATCAATACGAAAGACAAATATGGCCTTATGAGGCACGACCAACCGCTTTTGAGTTTAAAACTACATACTCTTGTTAGGATAATATGTTAAGGTTTGCACCTAGTCCAACTGGCGATATGCATATAGGCAACCTAAGAGTTGCCTTGCTTAACTATATATTATCAAAACAGACAAGCAAACAGCTTTTAGTTCGTATTGAAGATACTGACAAAGACAGAAATATCAAAGACAAAGACAAACAAATCGTGCAAATACTTGACCTTTTTTCTATAAAATTTAGCTCTATCTCATACCAAAGCGACAATCAAAAGTTTCACACCAAGATGGCTTTGGATTTATTGCTTGACAAAAAGGCATTTAACTGTTTTTGTAGTAGTGAGGTTATAGAACAAGACAGACAAAAAGCCAAACAAGAAAAAAGACCATATAGATATGGCGACTTTTGTCTAAATATAAGCGACGAAACTAAACTTCAATGCAATGCCCCTTTTGTAGTTCGTATCAAAAGAGCTACAAAACCTATAAAATTTCAAGATAAAATAAAAGGTGAGTTTAGTTTTGAACCATTTGATATAGATAGTTTTATAATTTTAAGGCAAGACAAAACTCCTACATATAATTTTGCTTGTGCTATAGATGATATGATAGCAGATATTAGTCATATAATTCGCGGTGAAGATCACTTATCAAACACACCAAAACAAATACACATACGAAATATGTTAGGATACGACAAAGTTATAAATTATACTCACTTGCCTATGATACTTGACATAAATACAGGCAAAAAGATGTCAAAAAGAGATGAAACATCTTCAGTGCAAAATCTTTTAAAGCTTGGATTTTTGCCTGTATCTATAGCAAACTATTTGGTGCTTTTAGGATACAATCCTCCAAAAGAGATATTTACGATAAAAGAAGCCATAAACTGGTTTGACATATCAAAAATATCAAAAGCCCCAGCAAAATTTGATATAAAAAAGTTAGAATATATCAACAACCGTCACATAAAAGATATTGACGATATGAGACTATCTAAAATAATTGGATATGCCGATGAAGATATAGGCAAGTTAGCGAAACTTTATCTTGAAGAGTGCGATACAACCTTGCAAATAAAATCAAAGATCAATACTATATTTGCATCAAACAAAAAAGAAAAAAAACTTGGTCAAAATCTCATTGTAGTGCAACAAGCTATAAACGAAGCACCCTATTTCGAAAGTTTTGTTGAGTTTAAAACAGATATTCAAAACAAAACACAACTAAAAGGCAAAGAGTTTTTTAGTTGTGTTAGATTTGCATTGACAGGGGCATCAAGTGGCCCAAACTTAAGTGAGATATACCCACTTATTAAAAATTATTTAGGAGATATTATATGATGAGTGCTTTTTTTAGTAGTGTTTTTGTGATTGTTTTAGGAGTTATCACTTTATATAAATGGGTGATAATAATATCTGCTTTGCTTTCTTGGGTGAGGCCTGATCCTTTTAATCCAATAGTTCAGCTACTCGATAGATTAACCACGCCAGCTTATGTATTGGTAAGACGAATTGTGCCAACCGTATTTGGCGGCATTGATTTGGCGCCAGTTATCGTGATATTTGTATTGATATTTCTTGAGACATTTTTAAGCAAACTGTTTATGGGTATTTGATATTTTATAGTGTCTTTTAGAGGTGACCTTAAATATTTACAAAAAATATTTTATATTCTGATATACGCAGCCTCAAGTGGCTGTGTATATCTTCTATATACTATCTATTATACTATTAAGTGTAGCAGATGGTCGCATAGCTTTTTGGGCTTTTTGATCATCGGGGTGATAATACCCACCAATATCCTGTGCTTTGCCTTCAACCGATAGAAGCTCGTGCATGATTTTACTTTCGTTTTTGCTCAAGGCTTTGGCTACTGGAGCGAACTTTGAAGCAAGCTCACTGTTGTCGCTTTTTGCTAGAGCATCTGCCCAATACAATGCTACAAAAAAGTGTGAGGCTTTGTTGTCTGGTTCGCCACATTTACGGCTGGGTTCTTTGTTGTTATCAAGGTAGCCACTGTTTGCTATGTCCAAAGCTTTGGTCAGTGCTGAGAGTTTGGCATCTTTGTTTTTGTTGCCTATCATTCTTAAAGATTCTGCAAGGGCAAGAAACTCACCCAAACTATCCCATCGTAGGTGTCCTTCTTTTAAAAACTGGTCTACATGCTTAGGAGCAGAACCTCCAGCACCTGTCTCAAACAGCCCGCCACCAGCGATGAGTGGCACTATTGATAACATCTTTGCACTAGTTCCTAACTCAAGTATAGGATACATATCGGTCAGATGGTCTCTCAACACATTGCCTGTGACCGAGATAGTATTTTTGCCTTCTCTCACTCTGGCATTGGTGTATTTTGTTGCTTTTGCTACATCCATAATAGGCATATCAAGCCCACTTGTGTCGTGATTTTTGATGTATTTTTGAACTTTTTTTATCATATTGGCATCATGTGCTCTGTCTTTGTCTAGCCAAAACACAGCTGGAGTTCCAGTCAATCGCGCTCTCTCAACTGCCAGCCGCACCCAGTCTTGTATGGGGATATCTTTGACACGGCTCATTCTCCATATATCTCCAGCTTCTACTTTATGGCTCATAAGAACCTTGCCATTTTGTTTGACTTCCACTGTTCCAGCTTCACTTATCTCAAATGTAGTTGGGTGGCTTCCATACTCTTCTGCTTTTTGTGCCATCAGTCCTACATTTGCTACGTTGCCCATAGTTGTCACATTGTATTGCCCATTTGCTACACAGTCATCTACCATAGCTTTGTGAAACACAGCGTATGAGCTATCTGGTATGACACATACCACATCTTCTGCCTTGTCGTCTTTGTTCCACATTTTACATCCTGTTTTGACAGCTGCTGGCATAGAAGCATCTATGATGACATCGTTTGATGCATGTAAGTTGGTGATACCTTTGCTACTATCAACCATAGCTATGCGTGGCTGCGTAACATATGTAGCTTCTATAGCTTTGATTATCTCATCTTTTTTGTCGCTATTTTCAAGCTTTTTGTATAAGTCGCCAAGCCCCATATTTGAGTTGTAGCCAAGAGCATCAAACTCACCTTGATATTTAGCAAACACATCTTTGAAAAACACCTCAGTAGCATGACCAAACATGATAGGATCACTAACTTTCATCATGGTAGCTTTTAAGTGAAGCGACCATAAAGTGTCTGTATTTTTCGCACTATCTATAGTCTCCTGATAAAACTTTCTCAAAGCAGATGCCGACATAAATGTGCCATCTATTATCTCTTTGTCTTGTGTATCGTCAAGCTCTTTTAGGCATTTGCCATTTAGCTCTATAGTTATATTTGAGTTATTGTCCAGCACCACTGACTGCTCGTTTGAGAAAAAATCGCCACTTTTCATATGCTCTACTCTTGAGTTTGAGTTTTCACTCATGGCGCTTAATCTATGTGGATTGTTTTGAGCAAACTTTTTGACAGCATCGGCTGCACGGCGATCGCTGTTACCCTCTCGTAGCACTGGATTTACAGCACTACCCAAACATACTGCATATGCTTTTTGTATTTTCTTTTCGTCATTATTTTGTGGGTCTTCTGGGTAGGCAGGTATATCAAAGCCGTGGCTTTGAAGCTCTGTGATACAATCTATCAGCTGTCCAACCGATGCCGATACATTTGGAAGTTTGATTATGTTGCCATCTTCTTGCAACACAACTTTTCCAAGTTTTGCCAACTCATCGTCTGCTTTTCCTTGTGAACTTAAAACTCTAGCGGCAAGTGAAATATCACTTACAACTACCTCAACTCCAGCAGCCTTTGTGAAAGCATTTACTATTGGAAGTAAAGAATAAGTTGCTAACGCAGGCGCCTCGTCTATTTTAGACCATATTATTTTTGACATAAAAATCCTTTTTTTAAAGTTAGACATTGTATCATATGAACCTTAAGTTATTTGAAAAAATACCTTATAGAAGCGAAACCTTTGAGTTTTATTTTTTTTATTTTGTATATTTGTCTTTTTGAAACTATGCCACCCAATGCGATTATAGGTATGTCGTATATCTTTGTAGCTCTTTTCAACGCAAACAATCCTTGTGGCTGACCTTTGCTTGGTGTTTTAAATATCGGTGAATATGTGGCTATATCAGCTTTTTGTCTCAAAGCTACTTTTACATCTTTTAAACTATGGCAACTTATAGCTACTTTTAAGCCAAGTTTTTTTGCATATTTTATATCGTTGAATTGATTTGAATTTAGATGAACTCCATGGTATTTGTATTTTTTTGCTAAAATTATATTGTTGTTTATAAATATTTTGTTTATATTTTGTTTTTTTGATATATCATAAAATATTTTAGCATATTTTTCAAAATCATTGGAACTTTTATCTCTAAAACACGCTATATCTGGTTTGTGCAGTTTGAAGCTATTTTGTATTGTTTGTCTAAATTGTTTTTCATTTTGATAATACTTAGTATCTGTTATAAGATATTTTATCATACCATTATCACCTTTAAAACTATTTATTACCTACTCATTTATGCAATTTTTGTTTAAGTAGTTTATTTACTACTTGTGGATTTGCCGTACCACCACTATGTTTCATAACTTGTCCAACAAAAAATCCAAAAAGCTTATCTTTGCCACTTTGATATTGTTGGACTTTCTCTTGGTTGTTTTGAACTATTTCGTCTATAAGTTTCAATATCGCAGTATCATCACTTAGTTGCTTCAAGCCTAATTTATCTATAACTAACTCAACTTTTTCATCGTGTTTCATAAGATGATCGAGCACTTGTTTGCCTGCTTTTCCGCTTATTGTGCTACTAGTTATCGCTGATACTAAGTTTGCGAGCTTGTCGGCCTTTACTGGTGAGTTGGCTATATCTACACCTTCACTTAACCTGCCTAAAAGCTCAACACACAACCACGATACTGATGTTTTGGCATCTGCTTTATTTTCTATCATCTCTTCAAAATAGTATGCGATATTTTTGTCCGATACTAACTGTTTGGCATCTTCTATTTTGATTTTGTAGTCATTGGTATATCGTTTGATTTTTTCGTCTGGTAGTTCTGGTATTGTTTTATACTTTTCTATCATATCATCTGACACAATCAGTGGCAATAAATCAGGGTCAGGAAAATAGCGATAATCAGCAGCATCTTCTTTGCCTCGCATACTTTTTGTTTCGTTTGTATTGACATCAAACAATCTTGTCTCTTGGACGACCTCCTCGTCATACACTCCACCCATCCAAGCTTCTATTTGACGATTTGTTTCGTATTTGATAGCTTTTTCTATAAACTTGAAACTGTTCATATTTTTTATTTCACTTCTTGTGTACAATTTTTTGTCACCTTTTGGTCGTATCGATATATTGACATCACAACGAAAACTGCCCTCTTGCATAGATGCATCGCTTATATCGATATATCGCACGATGTTATGCAGTTTCTTTAAATACGCTATAGCTTCATAACTATTTGACATATCTGGATGACTAACTATCTCAAGAAGTGGTGTGCCGGCTCTATTTAGATCTACTTTACTTATGGCTCCATCGTGGATATTTTTGCCTGCATCGTTTTCAAGATGAGCTCTATGTATACCTATAGTTTTTGTTTCTCCGTTTTCAAGCTGTATATCAAGCTTGCCCTCACCAACTATCGGCACTTCAAATTGTGATATTTGATATCCTGCAGGAAGATCTGGGTAGAAGTAATTTTTCCTGTTAAATATAGATTTTTTGTTTATCGTAGCACCAATAGCAGTTGACAATGCTATACTTTTGTGCACAGCTTTTTTATTTATAGTTGGCAAAGCTCCTGGAAGTCCTATACAAGTAGGACATATATTTGTATTTGGTTTTGCACCGAAGCTTGTAGCACATCTGCACCATAGTTTTGTTTTTGTGTTTAGTTGAGCATGCACCTCTAAACCTATCACTACTTCAAATGCATCCATATATTATCTGACAATCTCTATGTTGCTTATCATTCTTAGTTTATAAAAATACTCTTTTAAGAATTTTGTCTCTTTCTCTTTCATAACCACTTCAAATATTCTTTTTTTAACTTGCTCAAAAGGATACACCTGTATAGAGCCGCCTTTGGAAAATTTTTGTATGTTGTTACGATAATACACTTCAAGCTCTTCATCATCTGGCGGGACTAAGTTTTGTTTTGATATGTTTTGCACCAACTTGTATCTTTTTATCTCCATCTTTATACCTTCGATAAACTTATCATAACTTTGGCGTTTTTTAACCTCTTGTTTAAACTCACCTACACTCATACCATTTCTTTTCGATAACTTATAGACATAATCATCTACCTCACCATCAAGCAAAGCTATCTCTTGGCTTTTTAATTGCTCTTCAAACAATGTCTCATCTATTAGAAGTTTTATGGCATTTTGTTTGTCTATATTCAAGCTTCGCATTTTGTTGTTTATATCCGACAAAGTTATAATATAGTCACCATTTATACGAATAGCTACACCATCAACAAGTCCAGCGAAACCAAAAATAGGCAACAATAAACAAAACAATATCTTAAATCTATTCATAACGTATTTTATCATAATTTTATAAAATTAACTACGACCTACTAAAATCATCGTCATATCTTATGATATCATCTTCACCAGTATAGCTACCTACTTGAACTTCTGTTATGATCAAGTCATTTTTTGTATCATTGGCCAACCTGTGTTTGTCGCCTGCTTGTATATAAGTAGATTGGTTTTGTTGTAGTTTAAATATCTTGTCGTTTATTGTGATAGTTGCCACTCCTTTGACTACAATCCAGTGTTCGTTTCTATATTTATGTGACTGAAGCGACAATCTTTTGTTTGATTTGACAATAATATTTTTTATCTTATAGCCACTTTTCTCTTGAAGCACAGTATAACTACCCCAAGGTCTGAAGCCAGTTAGGTGGATTTTGGTCAAGGTTTCATTTGTTGATTTTAATTTATTTACAATTTGTTTAACTTTTTGCGAGCTACCTTTTTTGCACAAAAGCAAAGCATCGTCAGTGTCCACCACTATTGTATCTTTTATATTTATAGTTTTTACAACTTTATTTGACAATATAAGATTATTGTTTTTGTCATTTTTTATCTCATTTGACAAAGCATCAAAACTTCCTATGTCGTTCCATTTTATATCGCTTGGTATCATCTTGACTATATTGCTTTTTTCCATCACAGCATAATCAATACTATTTGTTGGTATATTTAACATATCGTTTATATCTATTTTGATTGTGTTGTTAGTTTGTTTGCTATTTGATATAGCTTTTTTAGACATAGTGTATATATCTGCTTCATATAGTTTCAATTGTTGCAAAAACACGCCAGCTTTAAACATAAACATACCACTATTATAATAATACCCACCAATCTCTATATATCTTTTTGCTGTTTTTTTGTCTGGTTTCTCTACAAAACTAATCACTTCGTTTTTATTAGCTTGTATATAACCATAACCAGTTTCTGGAGAGGTTGGCTCAATACCAAATGTCACTAAAAAATCATCTTGTGCGAACTTCTTTGCTTGGTGTATCACTTTTTTATAATTTTTTTCATCTTTTATCAGGTGATCGCTTGGTGTAATGAGCACTATAGTTTCTTCATCCAAACTCATACAAGCCAACGCTATAGCACCAGCTGTATCTCTGCCTATAGGCTCGAGCAAAAACTTCAACTTATTTTTTGTTATTTTTTTTATATTTGCTATTTTATCTTTGACTACAAAATATTGCTCTTGGTTTGACACGACTAAAATATCATCGCAAATATCTTTATTTCTAGTCATAGTTAATTCAAACAGCGATTTGTTTTCTATAAGTGGCACGAACTGCTTTGGCATAAGTGTTCTACTTATAGGCCACAATCTCGTGCCACTTCCACCACACAAAATTATATTTGTCATATTTACTCCATAGTCTTAATTGTAGCGCTATCGCCTTTGTCTCTTTTGATATAGTTTATCAAAAAATCACCCTTGTTGCGTCCTTTTGCGAAGCTACTGTTGTGCAAAATTGATTCTATAGGGTATGGGCGAGTGAGCCATCTGGCATCTTTATTTGACATATTTTCATACTCAATACGATACAAGGCACTATACAACATAGTTCGTCCAAGCCCATGATAACAGTGTATCAACACAGGATAATTTGATTTGTCATCCATCACTTCATAAAACTCTTTTAAGTTTTCTTTTGTTGGAGTTTGTGGTGATTTGATATTGATATACCGGGTTCCATCTATAGCATCTATCGCTTTTTTTTCTGCTTCTCTATTTGTCTTTTGGTTTTGTGTGTCTCTTAGGTCTATTACCGTTTTTATATTATACTTATCTATATAACTACCAATATCATCTGCGTCTATCGCTCTGGATTTATAAACTTTATTTGGGCTTATGGTGCCAAAATTGTTGTTTATATGCATATTCCAGCCATCATATCCAAGCAACAACACAACTACGACAGCTACACTATACGATAATTTTTTTATCATTTGTGGCTCTTTTTGTGAAGTATATCTTCTCTTTTTGTGTGTATCCATTTGCCATTTTTTTTGTCAATATATTGAAAATACTCATTTGTAAGATTGCCTTGTATACACACTTTTTTGTATATCTTTTTATTTACCTTTTTTTTGCCAATTGCTTCGACTATAGTTGCTGGTCCCGTTAGACTATAAACTGTAAGCTTATCTTTTTTGCCATTTGTGGCATCTTGGATATTTTTCACAGCTATACTTATAGCTTTTTTTAATATGACGCTATTTGGCTTGGAAGCTAAAAAATAGTTTGTATAAGTATCGCGTCTTGGCACTACAAACAACTCTTGCGTTTTTTCATCTCCAATTATTTTAGATAAAGGCCATACAAAATGTCCATCCATATCGAGATACACCCCACCAACAACATCGAGCACAACCATGCGCCAAAAATCAGCTTTGCTTGCTCCGTCTTGAAGCATTTTATATGCTTGTGTTGTTTTATCGTCACAATGTTTAGTTATAAACAAAAGACAATCTTCATTTGAAAAATATCTATACTTATAACCCAAACTGAAAACTCTATTTAAACAATAGTTTAAATAGACAGGCAAGCTAACCATGTTTGAGTAGTTTGTTTGCCAAAGTATTTTTGGTATTGTTGTATTTTTATCGTTTGCTATCAAAGGGGGTTTTTGTTTTGGTATTTTAAACCTATGTTTTGGCAATACAAGATGATATATATAACCGATTAACTTGACTAAAGCTCCTACAATTCTAAGTAGCCTATTTGATACTATTTCTATATTTTATCCTTTAAATCTTTATAGATATTTTTTGTCTATTTTCATAATACACTGCTTTGGTATAACCAACATCTTTAGCTAACTTCAAGCATATATCGTATCCACTATTTATATGCTCTACATTGTGTGCATCGCTACCAAATGTGATAGGTATATCCATATCAAAACATAGCTGTAGTAGCTCTGTGCTTGGGTATTGTTCACCTATTGGTTTTCTTAGTCCTGCGCTATTTATCTCTACGCTCATACCAGATAATTTTATCTGTTTTATAGCTTTTTGTGCTAAACTTTTTGGATCTTTTGTAGGCATAAATCCAAATATCTTGATAAGATCCAAGTGTCCAACTATATCAAATAGTTTAGATTTTGCCATAAGTTCAACTGCATCAAAATAGTTTTGCCAAATTGTATCAATATCTTTATCTTCATACTGGCCTATGAAATCAGGATTATCAAAACCCCAAAACTTTGGATTAAACAGCGAATACTTTTCGCTTGACAAAGGTATAAAATGCACCGAACCTATAAGATAATCAACTTTTGTGTTCAAAATCTCATCATAAATATAATCGCCAGTTAAATAATCAACCTCAAAGCCAGTTAAAATTTTGATACTATTTTTATACTTTTGTTTCAATTTTTTTATGTCTTTTATATACTCATCTATATCGCTCAAAGGCATTCTGTTGTGTGGGTCTATGTTTTGTTTTATTGGTGCGTGGCAACTAAAACCATATATATCTATACCGCTGCTTATAGCTTTTTTGATATACTGCCCCATATCACCTGTAGCATGGTTACATCTGTTTGTGTGGTTGTGAATATCTATTATCATGAGTGTATTGTATCAAATTTATCTTAAGGTTAGTTTATTTAAATTAACAACAACACAATCTAAATATAACACCTCTAAAATTTTTCTACGATAAACTTGCTATTTGTTTACATATCTTGCAAGCTCTAAAGCCGTTTTTTATAGCTTTGTCTTTGGTATCATAAAATATCACATTTTTTTCTAAAGGCTTTTTTGCTTTACAAGATGGCAAACAGAATATACCAGTAGTTTTGACAGCTGTATAAAACACTCCATCATATTTCGTATCTCTACATCCTATAAATTTATATTTTTCTTCGTCTGTCATAATCAACTCGCAAATAAATTGTTTTCTAACTTTAATAATCTTTTTTTCAAAGGCAAGCCACCAGCATAACCAGTAAGCTCACCATTTGTCCCTATGATACGATGACACGGCACGATGATACCTATACTGTTTGCTCCGTTTGCATTTGCCACAGCTCGCACTGCTTTTTCACAGCCTATATCTTTCGCTAATTTTAAGTATGTAGATGTAGCACCATAAGGCACCTTTTGTAATGCACTCCAAACTTTTTTTTGGAAATCAGTCCCAGCTGTGATGATAGGAATATCAAAATCTTTTCTTGTTTTATCAAAATACTCAGCGAGTTGTTTTCTTGTTTGCTTCAATACTTCGTCATCTTTTTCTATAAGTTGGGCATCAAAGCTATTTTTGAGCCTGTTGTCTATTGTTGTTCTCATTTTTCTGTATTTATAATCAAGCATACAAAGTTTGCCATCAAATGAACCTAATATAAACTCGGCAAATTTTGTCTTGAAAAATTGGATATGGATATAGTTTTGACCCATCAAAATATACTTTCAAAAGAGTTATCTTTTCTAACTGTTTTGATTATATTTTCAAAATACTTCACCAAGCCATTATAGACAAAAGGTCCACGGCTTGCTCTTTTTATGCCTGCTTTTTGCAAAATATCAAACGAAGCCAAACCCGGCATCGCCATGACATTTATAGGCAAAGTGGTAGCTTTAGCGACCTCTTTTATATCTTCTATATCTACAATACAAGGCACAAAAATGCCATCTGCATAAGGCTCGTAGGATTTGATTCTTTTTATTGTATCTTGCAAGGGGTTGTCTAATCCCATGATAAAATTATCAGTTCTCGCATTTATAAACATATCTATATTTTTCTCTTTTAGACCTATTTTTATATCTTCTAATAATTTGGCAAATTTTTCTTTTGGTTCTATCTCTCGCTTACTATTTTGCACAACAGAATCTTCTATATTGATACCAACTACACCAATATCGTGAAGTGCTATGATATTTTTTATTATTTGCTTGACATCTCTACTGTATCCCGCTTCTATATCTACACTAAGTGGCACATTTATTTTAGATATAATTTGTTTGCAAATTTGAAACAACTCATCAAAACTCATCTGCTCACCATCTTCATAACCCAACGAACTAGCGATAGCCGCACTTGAAGTCCCCAATGCTTTGTAGCCATTTCTTTGCAATATCAAAGCACTATTTATATCCCATACATTTCCAATATGCAGTATCTGGTTATCTTGGTTTAATTTTCTAAACTCATCTATTTTCATATTTTCTCCTATTTTTTAAATTGTATAATTATAACAGATTTTAAAATTTATTTCATTCACTTAGATTCATTTTTTAAGCTTGCTGAGTGTTTGTGGAGCAACTCCCAGAAATGCAGCTATTTGGTATGCTTTTACTTTTGAAAAAATATCTGGATACTCTACAAGCAACCTTTCGTATCTTTGGTTTGCATTTTCACTCATAAGCGATATAACTCTTTTGTAAGTTGAGCTAAAATATGTATCGTGAAGCCATATTCTCGCTAGATATTCCCACTTTTTGTCTGCTATATTTAAAAAATCATCCATATCTTTTAGGCTAATTACATAAAAAACACTATCTTCTAAAGCTTCAAAATATAACATAGAACCATCGTTTTCATAATAACTCACACTATCATCCATAAAATTATTGAGTCCATACTTGCTTTTACCTCTAAAATATATTTGCCAAGTGAAATCTTTGCCATTTAAATCTATAAAATAAGATCGTGCCAATCCACTTTTGACAAAATAAAAATCTTTGAAAATATCTCCAGCATTTGAGATGGTGCCACCCTTTTTTATGGCAACTTTTCTAAATTTTGAAGTTAATTCTTGCCACTCGTTATTTTCTATATTTATATGCTGGGTTATTAGTTTTTTAAAATATCTCATTTTACTATTTCAAGCTTATTTGTTTTCATAAAATACTATCATATTTTTAGAGATTTTTTATATTTTATCTTGCCATTTTGGTTCAAATTTTACTCTTGTGCCATCATCTGTAGAATACTGCTCAAGTGAATTTTCTTTGGATTGTATCACAATATATACCATAGTTTTGTCAGATGAATTGCGTATGCCTCGTATGCCATTTGGTGCTACTCTTACCACACTACCCTCTTTTACATCAAAAACCTTGCCATCTACTTGAAAAAATCCAAAACCTTTCAGCACTATATATGTTTCTTCATTTTGTTTATGAGTGTGAAAATATGGTTGTTCTGTTTTAGGTGGTAGTGAATTAAATGATATCTCTGTGCTCGTAGAGTTTGTGGCATCTTTTAGATACACTTTTCCTTCTATATTTTGTTTGGTCACTTTATGAGTTAAAGAATACTCCATCAAGTCATCTATATATCCTAAATCTACGGCTGTTGTATTAGTATCTTTTATTATTTGTTTTATTTGTTTCATACTATCTCCATTTTTGTTTGTATTGTATCTACAAAACTTTATATAAAACAAAATTATATTATAATCAAACTTAAAGGTAGCTTTATAGTTTGTTTATTTTTAATTATCTGCTCTGTGTGTTTTTATAATTTTATTGGTTTTGGAGCCATCATTTAGTCCTCGTAGTTGGTTGAAATGGCTGAAATGGAGGAGCTACTCGGAGTCGAACCGAGGATCAAGGATTTGCAATCCAATGCATTAGCCACTTTGCTATAGCTCCAATTTTGACAATTTTATCCAAACAATCTTAAGAGCACCTATAAAAATCATTTTAAATAATTTTTTTATTGTTTTTATAAGTTTGTTTAGATACAATACCTTACTTTTTTTAAGAAACAACAAATTTGTCTTAAAATTAGGTAGTATTAAGATACCTATCTTGAGAAGCTTCAGCGATGCTTTTGTGACTTTCACAGCAATCGTTACAAACCAAATTTAAGGAAAAATATGCCTACAATCAATCAATTGATAAGAAAAGAGCGAAAAAAAGTTGTGAAAAAATCACAATCTCGTGCTTTGCAATCATGCCCACAACGAAGAGGAGTGTGCACAAGAGTTTATACAACAACTCCAAAAAAACCAAACTCAGCTTTGAGAAAAGTTGCTAAAGTGAGACTAACTACTGGTTATGAGGTCATCTCATACATAGGTGGCGAAGGACACAACCTACAAGAGCATAGTATAGTGCTGGTTCGTGGTGGGCGAGTAAAGGATCTACCCGGCGTGAAGTATCATATAGTTCGAGGCGCACTTGATACTGCCGGCGTAGCAAACAGAACAGTAGCACGAAGTAAATACGGCACCAAAAAACCAAAGAAATAAGGAGACAACATGAGAAGAAGAAAAGCTCCGACAAGAGAAGTGATGCCAGACCCTATATATGGTAGCAAAATTGTGACAAAATTTATAAATGCAGTTATGCTTGATGGCAAAAAGAGTATAGCCCAAAAGATTATGTATGGTGCTATTGTAAATCTCGACAACAGAGGTGAAGAAAAAGGCATAGAGCTATTTGAAAAAGCGATAGACAATATCAAGCCACTACTAGAGGTCAAAAGCCGTAGAGTTGGAGGGGCAACTTATCAAGTGCCTGTAGAAGTTCGAGACCAGAGACGACAGACTTTAGCTTTGCGATGGCTTATAGATTCGTCAAGAAAACGAAACGAAAGAACGATGGATGAAAGACTTGCAAATGAACTTTTCGAAGCAGCAAACGAAAGAGGCAATGCTTTCAAGAAAAAAGAGGACATACACAAAATGGCCGAAGCAAACAAAGCATTTGCTCATTATAGATGGTAGGGGTTTAAGATGGCAAGAAAAACACCACTAAATAGACTAAGAAATATAGGAATAGCAGCACACATAGACGCAGGAAAAACCACCACAACCGAAAGAATACTGTATTATACAGGGGTGGAACATAAAATAGGCGAAGTTCACGATGGAGCTGCTACTATGGACTGGATGGAGCAAGAACAAGAAAGAGGTATCACAATCACAAGTGCTGCTACTACTTGCCATTGGGAGCATCCAAAAACAAACGATGACCTTATGATAAATATCATAGATACTCCAGGGCATGTTGATTTTACTATTGAAGTAGAACGAAGTATGAGGGTGCTCGATGGTGCAGTAGCAGTGTTTTGTTCGGTAGGTGGTGTTCAACCACAAAGCGAAACAGTGTGGCGACAAGCAAATAAATATAGAGTTCCTCGTATCATATTTGTAAATAAAATGGACAGAACAGGAGCTGATTTTTATATGGTTGAATCTCAAGTAAATGAGAGACTCAAATCAAACGCTGTGCCAATTCAACTACCAATAGGAGCAGAAGAAAATTTCACCGGTATAGTTGATTTGGTTCAAATGAAAGCTATAGTGTGGGATCAAGATGCAGCTATGGGTTCAAACTATCATGTAGAAGATATACCTGCAAATATGCTTGACAAAGCAAAAGAGTATAGAGAAAGGATGGTAGAGGCAGCTGCCGAAGCCGACGATGAGTTGATGGAAAAGTTTTTTGAAGATGGGGATTTGAGTGAAGATGATATCATAAAAGGTATCAAAAAAGGCTGCTTGAGTATGTCTATCACCCCTATGACTTGTGGAACTGCTTTTAAAAACAAAGGGGTACAAACTTTGCTCAATGCAGTTGCTTTATATTTGCCATCGCCGCTTGAAGTTGAAGATATCAAAGGTGAAACACAAGATGGCAAAGATGTTATCGTGCCTTCAACTGATGATGGAGAAGTAGCAGGATTGGCTTTTAAAATTATGACTGATCCATTTGTAGGGCAGCTTACATTTACGAGAATATATAGAGGTGTTTTAAAATCAGGCACATATGTTTACAACTCTACTAAAATGAAAAAAGAGAGAATAGGACGACTACTTAAGATGCACTCAAACAAACGAGAAGAGGTAAGCGAACTATATGCAGGTGAGATAGGAGCTGTAGTGGGACTTAAAGCTACAGTTACAGGTGATACATTGGCAAGCGAAAAAGATCAAGTGGTATTGGAGCGAATGGAGTTTCCAGAGCCAGTGATATCAGTAGCAGTAGAACCAAAAACAAAAGCAGACCAAGAAAAGATGGGCGTGGCACTGGGAAAACTGGCACAAGAAGATCCAAGCTTTCGAGTAAAAACCGATGAAGAGAGCGGACAAACTATCATCTCTGGTATGGGTGAGCTGCATCTTGAGATACTTGTAGATAGGATGAAAAGAGAATTTTCAGTTGAAGCTGAAGTAGGAGCTCCACAAGTCGCATATAGAGAAACTATCAAAAATGGTGTCAATCAAGAATACAAATATGCAAAACAATCAGGTGGCCGTGGTCAATATGGTCATGTATATCTAAAAATTGAACCTATGACAAAAGAAGAAACCAACGAAAAAGGTTTTGAGTTTGTCAATGCTATAAAAGGCGGAGTAATACCAAAAGAGTTTATACCTGCTGTTGAGAAAGGCTGTCGTGAAACTATGCAAGGTGGTGTTCTCGCTGGGTATCCGCTTGTAGATATACGAATAACTGTTTATGATGGTTCTTATCACGATGTAGATAGTAGTGAGATGGCATTTAAGCTTGCTGCTTCTATGGGATTTAAAGCTGGCTGTAGACAAAAAGAAGCAGGTGCTTGCATACTTGAACCTATGATGAGAGTTGAAATTGAAACACCCGAAGATTATATGGGTGATGTTATTGGCGATTGTAACAAACGCCGAGGTCAGGTCCAATCTATGGATGAGAGAGCTGGAGTGAAACTTGTAATTGCTCTCGTGCCACTTGCTGAAATGTTTGGATACTCAACAGATTTACGAAGTTTGTCTCAAGGTAGAGCCACATATAGTATGATATTTGACCAATATATGGAAGTGCCAAAAAATATAGCGGAAGATATCATGAAATTGAGAAATGGATAACACAAGCCACAACGCATAAGCATACTCAAGATGATAATTTTATCTTTTTGGCTTGTTTGTGCGTAACATATATTACACACAAAAGCTTGATTTTTTGATATTATATGTTGTTGAACAATGTAGTTCAAATATAAAAAGGATTTAATATGATCAAAAAAATAATAGCTTCATCAATAATAGTTTCATCAATAATAGCATCAAACAACCTATCAAATGAAACATCTCCGTATCTTTTACAACACAAAGACAACCCAGTATCTTGGCATCCTTGGAGCAAAGAAGCTTTTAAAAAGGCTAAAAAAGAAAATAAATTGATTTTCTTATCTATAGGATATAGCACTTGCCATTGGTGTCATGTGATGGCTCACGAGTCATTTGAAGATAAAAATATAGCCAAACTTTTAAATAAAAATTACATAAGTATCAAAGTAGATAGAGAACAGTTTCCTCATATAGACAATTTTTATCAAAGAGTGTATCAGGTATTTAACAACAAAGGTGGAGGTTGGCCACTTACTATAGTGATGACAGCTGACAAGGAGCCATTTTATGCTGGCACATATATACCAAAAACCAAAGGTTATGGCTCGCCTGGACTTATGACGATATTAGAAGATATACCAAAAATACCAAGATATAAGTTAAAACAATCTGGTCAAAAAGTGCTTGATATTTTGTCTAACAATCAACAACAAAAAAGCAACAAAAAATTTGATAATAAAATGCAAGAAAACGCTATAAAACAAGTAGCAAGTAGCTTTGATACTATAAATAAAGGTTTTTCTGCTCGTCCGAAATTTCCACAATTTGATAAGATAGGTATGCTTTATAAACTATACGATGTTACAAAAAACAAACAAGCAAAAACTATGGCCGATGAGAGTTTAGCAGCTATGGCAAAGGGTGGTATATACGACCAAATAGATGGAGCTTTTTATCGTTATTCTGTTGATGAGAAGTGGCAAATACCACACTTTGAAAAGATGCTATACACAAATGCTGAAGCACTTATGGTGTATTCAAAAGCGCTACAATATGACAAAAATATATTATTTGAAAAAACGATAAACGAAACAATAACAGAAATAGAAAGACGATTTAAAACTAAAAATCTATACAAAAGTGCATCAAATGCAGATAGCAAAAATAGTCTGGGTGAAAACCACGAAGGATTTTTCTTTGTGTATGATTATGATGAAGCGTTTGATGCATCAAAAGATGCTAAAATTGCTACTATTACTATTAAAAACTCTTTGAAATATTTGGGTATCACACAAGATGGTAATTTTGACGGTGATTTATCAAACCCACATATAACATCGCACAATATACCAAACAATTTACAAAATGTCAAAAGAGTGTTAAAAAATATAAGAGACAAAAAAGAGTATCCGTTTATAGACAACAAGATAAACACAGCATGGAATGCTATGTATATAAAAGCGAAAATTAAAGCAAAAGATACAAACAAAAAATACTTAAAACAAGCTTTAGTTTCTCTTGAAGCATTGCTAAAACTTTTTTATATAGATGGCGAACTGTATCATCAAACTATAAACCACAAAAAACCAACCCAAAAAGGTTTGCTTGAGGATTATGCTTTTGTGTCATCTGCTTTATTTGAAGCATACCAAGCAACTATGGACAAAAGATATTTTCAGCTATTTAGCGACATCACAAAAAAATCAATAAAACTTTTTTATAAAAATAAAACTTGGTATATGGCAAACGATGGTTTTGATGTAACCGCATCAATAAATGGTGGTGGGTATGCAAGCTCTTTGGGTATAAATCTACAAAATATAGTTTTGTTAGGAGCTATGAGTAGTGATATGAAACTTCTTGATATAGCAAATAGTTCGTTAGATAATTTTAAAGACCGGTTGATAAAATTCCCTTCGTATTTTCCTGAAGCTCTTGTAGTAGCTTCTTGGCAAAAAATAGAGCCCGTTATAATCAAATCAACCAAACAAAATCTAAATAAAATAGATACAAAAGATATCAAATATCCATTTGTGTATAAACATCTTGATAAAAGTATTGACTATTTAGGATGCAACACAAGAAGTTGTTTTAGCTATAACAAAGATTTTGAAGTAGTCAAAAAAAAGATAGAGAGTTTAAATTAAACAATACGATATAAATAAATAGGTAAAAAACTGCTATTTGTATATATCTTGTATGACTGTTTCTCTTTTAGTATTCTCTATCCTTTTGCAAGCGGACTTGAATGCCTCTTGTTCTCCTACAACTACACACATCGTTTTTGCTCTCGTTATGGCAGTATAAAGAAGCTTTGTATTGTGCATAATAAAGTGTGAAAAACTCATAGGCATGATAGCTGTTTGATACTCCATACCTTGTGTTTTGTGTATCGTCAAACTATATGCAAGCGACAACAAACTTTTAAGTTCGCTAAACTCATAATACACAACCAAGTCATCATTTGGATACAGAACTACAGCTATGCTATCTTCAAAATTTAGCTTTATTATTAACCCCAGCTGCCCATTAAAAACTCGTTTTTCTATAAACTCATCGTTATTTTCTTTGTAGTTTGACATAGTTTTGGCTTTCATATTTTCATTTTTTATGTGTATCACTTTGTCGCCCAAACGAAACTCAATATCAAACAATTTGATAACTTTACATCGAGCTGGATTAAATATGTTTTGAAGTTGATTGTTCAGATTGTTTACTCCTAAAACACCAGCTTTCATAGGTGATATAACCTGAAAATATGTCAAAAACTCTTTTATTTTTTTTTGTTTTATTAAATTATCTAATATATTTTTCTCTTTTGTCGCATATATTAGTATATGTTGCAATATTTTTGTGGTGTTTTCATCTCTTAGTATAGCAAATTCATATTCGCTCAAGGTTGCCTTTTGAGAATAAAAATTTGGTATTGATATATTTTCAAACCAAAAATCATCAAATTTTTTATCATAAATTGGCAGCTGACCTACTCTGATATCATTGGCTATCGTAGCTATCGCATGATTTTCATTTTGTCTATAGATTTTTGTCAACTTACAAACAGGTATTAAGTTGTATCTTACAATATCACACAATACATCTCCTGCTCCTATAGCAGGAAGCTGGCCATCGTCTCCTACAACTATAAACACTGTATCGCTTTTTATTTTTGATACTATTTGATAAAACATAACAGAATTTACCATAGAGCTTTCATCAAGCAACAATACTTTGAAATCAAAATAATCCTTGTTTTCATAAGACAAAAGCAATGACTGTATGGTGCTGCTATTGTATCCAGTGGTGTCGCTAATTCTTTGCGATGCGATACCACTAAGAGCTACACATCGTATATCGTCATAACTATATATCTCTTCTAATAACTCCAACAACGCTCTGCTTATTGTTGATTTACCAGTTCCAGCATAACCCACAAGAGCTATGGTTTTTTCACCAGTATTTATAAGTTTTACGGCCTCTTTTTGTTCGCTACTTAATACAAAATCAAAGGTTTTTTGTTTGGTATTTATATAGTTGTCAAAATCATTTATGATTGTTTGTCTGTTTTTATTTTGTCTGTTTCTGAAAAACTCAATTATATTTTTTTCTGCAAAATATAACATAGATATAGCATATCTGTTCTGTGTTGTTTTTTTAATCTCACCAGATGATATTTGATGTTGCAAACACCTCTCATACAATATATTTTCATTTTCAAACTTCATCATATCATCAAGCAAACTAAACAATCTCTTTTTTGATATTGAGCTGTTTCCGTTTGAATTGCAGTATTCGTTTAGGACAAAATTCATACCAGCTTGAATTCTAAAGTTTGATTTTCTATCTATGCCTATACTTTTGGCTATCTCGTCAGCTTTTATGAAACCTATGCCATCTATTTTGACAAGTATGTATGGATTTTGTTCTATCTTTGATACTATATTTTCTACAGCTCCAAACTTCTCAAATATCTTTGATATTAAGTTCGTAGTCACGCCATATTTAGACAGATACAAACTAAGTTCTTTTAAGTGGCGATATTTTTGCCAGCTATTTGTTATCGTTTGAAGTTTTTTCTCTTTTATACCTTTTATATTTAGCAGGGTATTTGGGTTGTTTTCTATTATGTCTACAAGTTCATCTTCGCTGTATTTGTTTGTGAGTGTTTTTGCAACATTTTTACCAACCCCCTTGACAACCTTTGTCAAAAAAAAATATAGCTGCTCTTCCATAAGCTCTAAACTTTCAAATACAAACTGCTCGCCATATTTTTTGTGTTTTGTCCAGTTGCCACTCAAAGATACCTCTTCGCCTTCAAGTTTTTTTATATTTGTTTGTATATAAGTGCCGCAAATTTTTTGTCCTTTGTCCAACACGGCTATACAGTAGCCATCGTCACTACAAAAAAGCACTTTTTTTATGGTTCCTGTTAGTTTTTCCAATGATATCCTTTTGATTATTATATCTAAATATACTTTGTATTAAGCACACCTTTTAAAACTATGCTCATAGAGGTTTTTAGAACTGGCCTTAAGTTATTTTAGATATTATGCTCGTATATTAAGGATATTTATGAGTATATTTGTCGTAGTTTTGGTGTTTATGTTTTTGGTCTTCTTTCACGAGCTGGGGCATTTTGTAGTAGCAAAATATATGGGAGTTTGTGTAAAGAAGTTTTCTATAGGGTTTGGTATGTTTGGATTACTTAAACCAATATATCAAAAAACCTACAAAGGCACAAATTATGTGCTGTATCCTACACTTTTTTTGGGCGGTTATATACAAATGAAAGGCCAAGATGATACCAAACCAACACTCACAAACGATGAGTTTGATAGTTATAGTTCAAAAAAACCATATCAACGCATAGCCATACTGCTTGGTGGTCCATTGGCAAATATAGCTTTAGCTTTTGTCCTGTATTTTGCGATAAGCTTGATAGGAGTGAAGGCTTTGAGTCCTACTATTGATAAAGTTGTAGCGTCATCTCCAGCACAAATAGCCGGCATTGTGTCGGGAGACAAAATCATAAAGATAAACGAAACACCAATACAAAAGTGGAGCGATGTAGGCGAGATTATCGAAAACTCCACAAGCAGTATCAAAATATATATCAAAAGAGATGGCGACATAAGGTCATTTGTATTAAGACCAAAGATAAGTGATGCTACAAATAGATTCAACGAAAAGATACAAAAAAAACTCATAGGTATATCACCAAAACAGATACTCATAGACATAAATTATGGCCTATTTGATGGACTGAAATATGCAGCAAGTAGCACAGCAGATGCTTGTTCTATGATATTTTTAGGTATTGGTAAATTGCTATTTGGGTCTATAAGTAGCAGTGAAGTAGGCGGAGTTATAAGTATAGCTTCTATCATAAATCAAGCTACAAAGGTCGGCATAGTGGCAATACTGAGTATAACCGCATTGATATCTGTCAATCTTGGAATATTGAATTTGTTGCCTATACCAGTGCTTGATGGCGGACACATTGTATTTAACATATATGAGTGGGTATTTGGCAAAAAACCAAGCGACAAAGCCTTGGGCTCATTTGCTTTTGTTGGTTTATCGATACTACTATTTTTGCTTATGTTGGGTTTTTACAATGACATCAACAGGTATTTCCAATAATTGTGCTTAATTTTAAAAGTTAGTTTCTAAACCAAAAGTTAGTTTAAGATTAGCTTGATATAATTAAGAACTTAAAAAAAGGATAGATTATGACAAAAATGTTAAAAATTATTTTAGCTACAGGCGTGCTTATGGCACTGGCATCTACATCTGCTTCGGCAAATGTTCACAAAGGACAAAAGCTTTTTGTAAAAAAACTAAAGCCAGCTTGCGGATTTACAGGGGCTAAAATGGCCGCTAAACATTCACAAAGCGAATGGAAAGCTATAGGCAATGGTGCCAAACTTGAAGTAGAGATAAAGAAAATTTGTCCAAAAGTTGAAGATGTCAAAGACAAATATCTTCCACACTTATATGACTTTTTCCACGAATTTGCGAACGATTCTGGCAATGTCCCATCTTGTTAGTATCATAAACTAACAAAACTCAAAAAGCACAGACATATATTGTTTGTGCTTTTGTTCCATACAATACCAACAATACCATAAATTTTATATCTGTTATTTTTACAGATGACATTTTTAAATCAATTTTCATTTTAGCAAACATTATCAAACAACTTATTTCCAACTATTTGTATTTTAATTTAATCAGAAGGTTCAATTATGATTGGTTTTTATTGAAATATTTTTCTATATCGTATAGTTCGTATCTTAGTTGTTTGAAATAGTCTGAGCTGTTTTTCTTGCTCATCTTAAAAACCTCTTCAAGCACCCTGCTGCTTTGCTCTGCTCTTTTGAAGCTCGCTACTGCTATATCTTTGATATTCTCTCTTGAAAGCTCGCTTTTTGTGCTTTGTTTTGCTATGTCGCCTTTGATATTGCGATTTTGAAGTAGTTTGTCATAATTGCCTATTTGACATCTGTGTCTTAGGTTTTTTAATTTTTTTGTAGTAGTTTTGTCGTTGAAAATAAACCGAGATATATCCTCAACGACTCTTATAGCTTCGCTTAGTCTGTTGATATTTGCATCAACAAGTCTATACAAATTGTTAATCATCACTTCCTAATATACCAAATATCTGTAACAACGATATAAAAAGATTTAGAAAATCAAGATACAACGATATAGCTGCTTCTATTGGAGTAGCATAAGCACCTCTAACTATTTGTTGGGTATCATAAAGTATAAAAGCACTAAAAAGTATAGCCCCTACACTTGATATGGCCAGTTGAACTATAGTAGACCCGATGAAAATATTTATCACCATCGCTACGATTAACACTATAAGTGATATTATAAGCATCTTGCCCATAGAACTGAAGTCTCGTTTGGTTGTAAGTGCAAACATAGATATACCACCAAATGCCACAGAGGTCATGAGAAAACTTTGTGCTATTATATTGCCACCGTTTGGCATATTTAAGATATTGACCATAAGAGGTGCCAACACCAAACCGCTTACAAATGTAAAAGCAAACAGCACCACCAGATTGACAACTGGTTTTTCTTTGAGTTTAAATGCAGCAAAAAGCAGAGCAAACTCAAGTATCACTAAACCCCAAAACCAACTTGATATAGTAGCAGCAAAACCAAGCCCAATATAAGCTCCAGTAGCTCCACTTAGAAGCGAACCAGCAAAAAGCTGATAAGTTGCTCTTAAGAAGCTAAGCATATGCGACCTATCTGCGTATTGAATCCGCGGGCTATTTGCGACACTCGCCGCACTTATATTTCTATTAAACATATTTTATCCTTTTATTTTAAGTTTGGTATATTATCATAATTTAATTAAAGTTACAAAAATTTTTCAATATTTGTAATCCTTCGTTGTGTGATTTTTCAGGGTGTGGTTGTAAGCCATATATATTTTCATAATTAACCGCACTTGTAAAGTTGTAACCATATGTAGTCTCACCTATACTACAAGAATTATCACAAACAATATGATACGAATGCACAAAATACAGATATGGATTTTGAGTATTTTCAAAAAGTTTATTGTTGTTAGTTGTGATTTTATTCCAGCCCATTTGTGGCACTTTTAGATTAGTATTTATAAATTTTGATTTGTCAAATGCTACAACTTTACCTTGTATCAAACCAAGTCCTTTAGTATGACAAAACTCGTCGCTACTATCAAAAAGTAGTTGTAATCCCAAACATACACCAAATACCAGCTTGCCAGTGTCGGCAAACTGTTTTATGGCATCATCAAGTCCAAACTCTTTGAGATGCTCCATAGCATCTTTGTATGCTCCAACTCCGGGTAAAATTATTTTATCATAATCTTTTAAGTTTTCTGGTTTTGATACAATTTTTGATGAAGCTCCTATCTTGTCGCAAGCATTTTTCACGCTTGATAGGTTGCCCATATTGTAGTCTATTATCGCTATCATAATTGTTTCACTTTTGTTTCCTTTTGTTGTCTCACTCATGCTTCATTTGGATGTCTCGTTCGTGCCTCGCAAGAGCGAACCAGTCCGCCCCTTGCTTCTAACCCACGGTTAACAGATAGCGGAGAACTGATAGTGGTAGTTTTCCGTTTTCTGCCAATAGCTTATATATTGAAAGGTTAGATAGCTCAACATACTATAACTACTTCAATATTTTGTCCTAAATAAGTTCAAGGTTCCTAAAAAATACAATCACTTCAAAACCCCGAAACTTGTTCGGGGCAGTTTTGCTTGTGCTATTTTAACACCGATTTATAGTTTAAAAGTGTGCTTTAGTCAGTTTCTAAAAAGTAGAAACTAAAACTTGACACTCACACCATAAAAAGCGCCTTTGGTGTCCATATTTAAGTCTAAATTATCTACCAAGCTATCTGGTATAGTTATGTTTTGCACTCTATAACCTACATCAAGATTGACATCTACTACAGCATTTGAAAATGGCATCTTGTAGATTAGCTTAAAGCTGTTGTCAGATATTTTTGCATCTTTATACGACACAAACTTAGTAGTCAAATCAAATTTAATAGGCGCAAATGGTATATCAATTATAAAGTTAAGATACACCAAAGGCAAGGTTTCGTCTATTGTAGCTTTTTCCAATGTCTTTGTAGTTTTCTCTTCAAGCGATATACTACCATCGTATTTTTTGGCATCTAAACCAAAGTTGATATCTAATATACCTGCAGTTGCTGTAGATACAAATGGCACCGACCAATAAGTTATGATATCTGTTTGTGTCATATCTATAGTCATATCTAACTCACCAGCGAAAGTGACACCACCAAAATCAACATTGAAGTTTTTGTTGTTGCCGACTATTTTGTAGTTGGTTCTCTCCAATCGTAAGTTTGGCAAAATCGGCACGAAGTGGTTGAAATCAACATATATATAACTACCTGCATCTTTGTCAAACTCCATCTCATCAAACTTTATTTTATCGCCTTTTGTATTTTTGTCTTGGTCATATTGGATGTGGCCTGATATAGTTGGCATCCATACCCCTGCACCTAACTCCAAATCAATACCACTTTTTGCTTGTGCAAATAAACTATTTAAAACTATCAAAACAAATACTAAAAACATCTTTTTCATATATAATCCTTTTTTCTATTATAGCATAATATTATTAAATTTAACATCTTTTAGATAATATCTATTTATGACATACAAAAATATCATAGACAAACATCATCATAAACTACAAAATATCACCAACATATCACGCAAAGAAGTTGAGATACTTATTAGCTATATTTTGCAAAAAGATATCACCTATATACACAAAAATTATGACAAATTTTGTATTTGTCAAGAAAAAATTATAGAACTTATACACAAAAGAGCTACGGCATACCCTATAGAATATATCACAAATATAGCAAGTTTTTATAGCGAGCAGTTTTTTGTTCAAGAGGGTGTATTGATACCACGACCAGAGACAGAACTACTCATAGACGAAGCGATAACGACACTTCAAAATATATCAAATCCAAAAGTATTGGAGATAGGTTGTGGCAGCGGAGTTGTATCAATAGTATTAGCAAAAAAGGTAAAAAATATCTCCATAACTGCCACAGATATAAGCGACACAGCTATCAAAACAACGAAAATAAACATAACCAAACACAAACAAACCAAAAATATAAAAGTGCTCAAAAGTAATCTGTTTGAAAATGTGCCACAACAAAAGTTTGATATGGTCATATCAAACCCACCATATATCAAAAACGACATAAAACTACATAAAAGTTTAAGCTTCGAACCAAATATCGCTTTGTATGGTGGCAAAAAAGGCGATGAACTGCTAAAAAAAATCATAAAAGAGTTTTTTTTGCTTGATGTTCGATATCTTGTATGTGAAATTGGTCATGACCAAAAAGATGAACTCAGACGATATTTTAAGAACTTTTCAATAAAATACCTAAAATTTTACAAAGATTATGCCCACTTTGATAGGGGCTTTGTATTGGAGAGATTATGATAAGCGATATGCTAACACAACAAAAAAGATTAAACGATGAAACCAACGGAGCTAACTGGGAGTTAGGAATAAACAAGTTCAAAAAAGAGATAAACTGGCCTATGTGTATATATATGGAGACAGCGGAGCTTATAGATTCGCTCCCTTGGAAACACTGGAAAGATATAAACAAAGAACCAGATATAAACAATATCAAAGTAGAATTAAGTGACATATGGCATTTTGTTTTAAGCTTATTACTCCAAGAGTGTAGCTTCAAAACATCTATCAAGCTGACACAAGATTTTTGCTCTTATGATACCTCTTCGCAGTTTGACAACAAAAAAGTGCAAAAAGATGCCGAGATATTTATGAAAAAAGCTTTAAATATCGCAACAAACGATAAAATAAAACAAAAAGATTTATCGCAACTATTGCAGAGTTTTTTTGAGCTTTGTGCTTCTTGTCAATTTAGTTTAGATGACCTATATATGGTATATATAGCAAAAAATTGTTTAAATAAGTTTCGCCAAGACCACGGCTACAAAGATGGCACATACAAGAAAAACTGGGATGGCAAAGAGGACAATGAGTATTTATCAGTAGTTCTTAAAAGCAACAAAAATATAAGCTTCGATGAGTTGTATGCTAAATTAGAAAAGATTTATGACAAACTATAAACCGCTTTTGTCATAGATGTGGTGATATGCTCTAACTCATCGTTGGTGATATTATACGACACTATACTATAAAGTAGTTTGCCAAATGGTCGTATCCACACACCACTTTTGACACAATGCTTTTGTAGTGCCATAGCATATTTGTCACTCTTTAACTCCACCACTCCTATAGCTCCTATACATCGCACATCGGCGACTTTTTTATGAGCTTTGAGTGGCGATAGATTTGTGGTAAATATCTTTTGTATATTTGCCACTTTATTTTGCCAATCAATCTGGCTAAACAAATCTATGCTGGCATTTGCCACCGCACAGGCAAGAGAGTTACCCATATATGTGGGTCCGTGCATGAGTGCTTTGAACGGACTATTTGATATCGTATCGCTGATATTTTTGGTAGCACACATAGCACTTAATGTCATAGCTCCAGCAGTCAAAGACTTGCCTACAGTCATGATATCTGGTGTGATACCGCCGTGGTCACAAGCCCACATAGTTCCTGTATGCCCGAAGCCAGTAGCTATCTCGTCGGCTATCAACACTAAGTCGTATTTGCTACACAACTGCCTGGCTATCTTGAGATACTCTGTATCGTGTATCCGCATACCGCCAGCACCTTGAACTATGGGTTCTACTATGACCCCTGCTATATCTTTGTGATGATTTACGATAGTTTGCCCTAGATTTTCTATAGAAGTAAATATATTTTGTGGCACATAGCTACTATAAAGTGAGTGCATGCTGTTTTGTGGGTCGCATACTCCCATGCAACCCAAAGTATCGCCGTGATATGAGTGTCTCAAAGCTACAAATCTTGATACATCTTTGCCTTTTGCTTTTTGATACAATATCGCTGTTTTGAGTGCTACTTCTACTGCCACCGAACCACTATCGGCTAAAAATATACTAGGAAGTTTTGTAAGTTTTGCCAACTTATATGTAAGCTCAATCGCAGGTTTATGGGTAAGTCCACCAAACATCACATGGGGCATAGTATTAGCTTGCTTTTTGAGTGCTTTGATTATGTTTGGGTGGTTGTATCCCCATATAGCTGACCACCACGAACTCATAGCATCTACAAGCTGGGTGTCATCGTCTAAAACTATAGTTTGAGCATATGTTTCTCTAACTAAAAGCGGTGTCTGTGTGCTAGGGTGTGAGCTATATGGGTGCCATGTGTGAAGCCTATCTATGCTTAGATAATCCATCGAAATAGCTCCTTATCTTTGTCGCATCGGTCTTGCTGACGACTTCTATCAGTATATCCATATTAGCTGATTTTATACTCTCAAATGTGCCAAAATAGCTTAGAAGTTTTGTCAACTTTGCTTTGCCTATGCCGTGAACCTCCAGCAAAGATATATTTTTATCTTGTTTTGCTTTGGTCTTTTTGTGGAAATTTATCGCCTTTTTGTGTGCCATATCTCGTAAGTTTTGACAAAACTGCAACCGCTTGTCGCTATGTGGTAGCTTATACGACTGCTTCTCTGTATGCAAGATATCATCTGCTCTGCCTTTTGATCTGTTTGATTTTTTGTCTATTTTTTGCTTTGATATAGCTACTATATCTATATTTGCTCCTGTGCTTTGGACTATCTCGTAAGCAAGTTTGAGTAGTGTCGCCCCACCATCTATCAGCCATACATCTGGCGGTGGATTTTCATCAAACTTTTTAGCTCTCCTTGTAAGCATCTCTCGCATCTGTCCATATTCGTCCTTTTTTTCCAAGTGATACAATCTATCGTCTGCTTTGACAAACTTATTTTCATCATATACTACCATAGCACCCACTGTTGCTTGTCCTGCCATATGTGAGTTGTCAAATACTTCGTATCGTTTGGGAGTGTTATCAAACTCAAACAACTTGCCTATCTCGTCATGTATATCGCCGTCTGGTTTAACTTGTCGTAGCAACTCCTCACAGTTGATCTTCGCTACTTCTACTATAGATTTTTTGGCTCCTATTTTGGGCGAAAGTAGGTTTACCTTTTTTTGTAAAGTTTGGCTCAAAAACTCCTTTAGCTCATCTATATATCTGATATCCTCGCCCAACAATATAGCCGTAGGAGTATTTGGTAGCACTGCTTGGTAGTTGTTTATGATGATACTTTTATACAACTCATCAAAACTATCCAGCGGTTGGCGGATGTTTATCACCGAGCTAGTAGATGACACTATCTTGCCATCACGGACAAACATACGGACTATAGCGACTTTGAGACCGCTTTGTCTGGCTACTACGACATCTATATTTTCGTTGTTTGCCATATCTATAGTGGAGCGGATACTAGATCTACTTATCTTTGAGATCCTATCTCGTAGCACTATAGCATCTTCAAATCTGTTGGCTACTCCTAGCCTTTGCATACGAACCTTGAGTTGTTTTATAAGTGAGTGTTTGTTTTGTATTAGTGCTACTGCACGAGCTACCACTTCGCCATATTTTGCCTCGCTGACTTTGCCCTCACACGGAGCTAAACACATATCCATCTGAAAATACATACAAGCCTTGCCACCACTTATACCGCTACTTTTTTGCACTAGTGGAAGCACCTCATACAGACTATCTAACATATCACGACAGCCACTGCTATATGGACCAAAATACTTGACTTTGGGACTTTTGAGTATCTTTCTTGTCATCTTTGGTCGTGGGAAACTTTCGCTGTAGTCTATGTAAATATATGGAAAAGTTTTGTCATCTCGTAGCAATATATTATACTTGGGCTTGAGCTGTTTGATAAGTGAGTTCTCTAGTATCAAAGCATCGTTTTCATCTGGCACGACTATGTAGCTCAAACTTGTCGTCTCGCTTATCATCTTAAATATTCTTTGGTTAGAGCTATCATGCGGAGCTAAAACTGGAGTAAATTTAAAATAGCTCTTGACACGGTTTTTGAGATTTTTTGCCTTGCCTATATACAGAAGCTTGCCATGCGTATCAAAATACTGATATATACCAGGGGTAGCAGGTAGAGATGATATGGTGCCTTTTAGATTCATGGGAGCATTGTATCCAAACAATCTTTTGGTTGGGGTTGTGTATGGGCTTGTTTTGGTTTTGTGCTTTTCATATCATACACAAAATTTTAAATTTTGATGATTTTGTGGGTTTATTAAGGCAAATATGATAAAATACACATAAATGTAGATAAACTGCGAAAAGGATTTCATCAAGATGAAAAATTATACAAGCTCGGTAGAAGATTCAGCAACAAACAATACAGACAAACGATTTGCAAACTCAAGCATAGAACATGCAAGGCTACTCACCGAGGAGCTTATCAAAAGTGCAAATAGCGAAGTATGCATATTGACAGATAGCTTTCAAGATAAATTTTATAATTCTGTCAAGCCCACACTTATTAATTTTTTAGACAAGAGCGATACAAAATTGAAAGTCATCACGACAAATCAAGACAGTGATACTCTCAACTACTTAATGACTAAGTATCCAGCAAAAGTATCTAAAAAGCTCATAAATAAAGATAGTCTGCCTAAAGATAAAGACTCAAATGAAAGTATAAACTATTTGTTCAACGATACAAATGGTTTTAGATACGAATATAGTGACAAAAATATAGATGATGGTATTGTAGAAGCTATAGCAAACTTTAACAGCAAAAAAGAAAGAGAGTATCTTAAAAATAATTTTGACAATATGTTCAAATAGAACACATGAAAAACAATCAAAACATAAAAGATATATTAGCTAAAAATATTTGGATAAAAGATTATAAACTATATCACATAATCATAGCTTTGTCGGTTCTTGTAGTAGTGTCTTGTTTCATTCCGCTTAAATCCAGCACAGATACTAGTATTTTAATAGGGACACAACAAGCACTTTTCCTAATTTTATCAGCTATTTTATTTGTTTTTCATGATTCTATCATAGGTTATAAAAGTATCTCAAAACTAAGAAATGACATAGAAAAATTAAGCTCACAAGATATTAAAAGGAAAATACTACAATATGTAAATATTCCTGAACAATCTGCAAACTACGATGAGTTTTTGACGACTATAGACAAAGAGATGTTTGAGTTTGCAAAAGAAGCAAACAATTTTAAACAAAAATCATATAAACTATATGTTGTGTTTGCTGTATTTGGATTGGTCGCTATCGTGCTTTCGTTGATAAACATAACACTGTCGCCTATAAATATTGATTTCTTGAATTATAGCTTCAGTATAAATATCAGCGAAATTATCTTGAACTTTTGTATTTATAGTCAAGTATTTTTGATATTTGTGTGGGTAGTTTCTGCATTCCAAGCAGAAAAACAAAAAATTCAGACATTTAGTTTTGTATCTATAAAAAATATCAAACAAAATATCAAAGATTATATAGACAGCAAAAATCAAAAAGAGATTGAGTTTGATATGAGTTAGAATATTAAAGATACCTCTAAAAACTAAGCAATCTAACTAACGACCTCAAAATCAAATTTAACCACTCTTTTGAAAATAGCTCTTGACACGGTTTTTTAGATTTTTTGCCTTGCCTATATACAGAAGCTTGCCATGTGTATCAAAATACTGATATATACCAGGGGTAGCAGGTAGAGAGGATATACTGTCTTTTAGGTTCATGAGAGCATTGTATCCAAACAATCTTTTGGCTGGGGCGGTGGTTTGGGATTATAAATAGATAAATTTAGTAAATTGTGATATAATGGCAAAAAAGGGCAACAATATGAAAGTCAAACCTATATTTGAGGATATTACAAACAACACTTCAAGGTGGCTACAAACTAGAAAAGGCAGTGAGTTTGAAGATATTTTTGAAGATAAATGCAAAGAATTGGGATTTACAAGAAAACTAAAGCACAGTATAAAAGACAAATACGAACAAGAATTTCAAACCATCAAAAAGTTAATACACGACAACTACAACACCAAGCCTATATCAAATATACTAAATCATGATAAATCTATGATAGATATATTTGTATGGCAACCTTTTGGCACTCAAGATTATCCTGACTTTATGATATTTACTCAAAAGTATATCATACCAGTAGAGATAAAATATAGTAGCGACACTGCCACAAGTCCTATGTGGAATGGCAATCTACCAAAAGCAAACGGCATCTATGTGTTTGGAAACAACAAAAAACAAGACATAGTATTGTTTAAGGGCATAGACATTTTATCTAATAAAACTATAAAACACTATCAACATGAAATAATAAAACAAAAGGAAATTAAAAATAACAACTACAATTTTAAAGTATCAAATATACCATTTTATCAATTTGATTCTAAAACAAATAAATATTTATTTAGCGATATATCAAGACAGTATTTGGAGCCAAGACTTTTTGAATATTTGGATAAAATAGATGCTTAAAATACAATTTTTACAAGACAAACTAGACAGAATGTATAAAATGGCTAAAAAAGGCGAAAAAGTTGCTATGATATATCTATTTACAGTTATGTATGCCGATGATATAAAAAAACTTAATATAGTCAGTTCCGATATAGTTAGTGGCACATCTCTTTCTGCTTCATATAGTGCTGAAATATCAAAAGCATTAAGATTGTCTTATTATGTCAAAGTATCTGAAAAAACCGAAACATCAATACAATACGAACACCACACTGTAGAAACACTTGGGAAAATATTGAACTATATGTATTTTAACGCAGAAAAAAATGATAACACAATGGCTATTAGATTATTTGGCATTAGATATGCAAAAAATATTTTAAACGATAAGCTTTCAGTCTCAAAAATTGTTGATATAGCCAATATTCAGAAAAGCTATGTGGTAGAGATTTCAAAGGGCATAAACTTATCCCAATATGTTATTTTTAAAAAAGAAGCAGATATTAATTTGGATTTTGCTAACGTTCTTGACAACATCAAAAAACCGATTTCAAAAACAAGATTTCAAAAACTACAAGAAACTGGCATAATGGCAGAACAATACTTTATAGACAACTATAATAAAATAGATATATTTAAAGGTGGCGATATAGAGGATGCGCGATTATTTGGCGATGGTTATGACTTTCAAGTTAGCTTGACACAAAATATTTATTTAGCTGAAGTAAAAGGCATACAAGAAAATAGCGGCTTGTTTAGGCTAACAAACAATGAATACAACAAGGCAATAGAGTATAAAAATGACTATATTGTAACATTGGTATTAAACTTGAAAAGCAAGCCAAGATTTTTAACTATTGATAATCCTATAAAAAATTTGATTTTTGAAAAAAGAGTTTACAAACAAAAAGAGACGACAGAATATCATCTAAAATCAAAGATAAGCTAGTTGTTTATCGCCAAACCATATAGAGCTGTGCGATATAGAAGCACCTACGAAAACGATACATTGTGGATATGCTTTTCAGCCACGGTTGTTTGTGCCTATATTATACAGAGGCAACTTATATGCTAGAGAGTTCACGGTAGGCGAACTAGCAAAGATACAAGGCTTTCCAGATGGCTATGCGTTTTGTGGCAACAAAAACGACAAAATCACACAGATAGGCAATGCCGTGCCACCAGCATTGTCAAAAGCGATAGCCCTACAAACAGTAGCGACAGACGAGCTGTATAGATAAAAGCAAACGATACCAAAAGTCAGCAATTAAAAAAATTGATTTTTTGATGATTTTACAGGTTATTTAAGCATAATTATACTATAATGTCGTTAAATATGTAGCTACCATCTCGTCTAACCGCATGTGACAACAAGACGCAGAACCAGACAAATTTGTGAATATTTAAAGTTCTTTGCCTACAGCTTGCCCTTTTAAATATACTACAAATTTGCAGGTTAGCTGAACGTTATACTAAAGGAGCAACAAAAAATGAAAGCAGTAAATTTAGCAGAAAAGTTTTCTTTAATAAATGAGCATTGGTCACCAAGATTATTAGGAGAACTAAATAATCAAGCAGTTAAAATAGCA